>Ga0099364_10013536_pt1 | contig 10935 bp, 8 predicted proteins | sample TergutTh196P3_FD_73070 | JGI IMG/M metagenome (GOLD analysis project Ga0099364, IMG submission 73070) | Microcerotermes parvus P3 segment gut microbial communities from Pointe-Noire, Republic of the Congo - Th196 P3 | ecosystem: Host-associated > Arthropoda: Insects > Digestive system > Gut ... | reverse complement strand
AAAAGCAATATAAAACATACCCAAACAGCACTGGTAAATGCTGCTCCTATCGCAGCAGATTTGAATGGCACTTTTGTATTAGGCAATAAGAAGTAGCAAAAATAAAACAAAAGCCATATAAAAACAAATGGTGTTGCAAACTTGATTATGAATGCAGCTAAATTGCTTGTTTTTTCACCTGTCCATGTTCTTCCATCGGCCGATTTCATAATCATGCCGGCATCTCCAAGTGTCCAATATGTATCTTCAAGTTTGATGATGCGATTAATATTATTTGTCTGTAATTTTCTTTGCCGCCATCTTTCACCCTGATCATTTGTTGATGCCAATACACCCTTGCTTCCTACAATAATCCCTTCGTTTTGCGTAGCGAACATAATGTCATTGTATGAGTTTTCAAGAAATTTAATTTGTCTCCAACTTTCTCCTCTGTTGGCACTATGGAGAATGAGTCCTCTATTTGCAGCAATAAAAATATCACTTTCGTTTACAAAACTGCTTCTTCTTAGATTGACATAAAATTCATTGTGTTTGGCTTCTTCTAATTGCTTGGGTGTCCACGTTGTTCCGCTGTCTTCTGTTATAAGTATTGTGCCCGAAGAACCTGTTACAATACCAAAATTTTCGTCAAAATTGATTGAGTTAAAATTTACGAAAGGTGTGGTGTCTATATCAACTGCATTCCAATTTCTTCCTCCATCGGATGTTTCAAGAAGTATACCTTCTCTTGCAGCAATGAAGCCATGATTTTGATTGAGAAATCTAACTGATTGAAGTTTTATTTTATCCAATTTTGATATTTGCCAACGCCTGCCGTTATTTCTTGTAGTTAAAAGAATACCCTCATTGCTTATAATCCATCCATTATTGCCTATAAACTGTATATCGGTAAAAGTTAGATTATTGAGATCTTTTGGTACTAAAATATCATTATTTGGAATGAGTGAACCGGTTTGTCTGTCGAATGAAAAAGATCTTTGATTATTGAAATCGTATCTTAGGTCTATTTCTTTATTAAGATTTACTCTGTCAGAGTTGTCGGCTTGAGCTATTATTATTTTGGATTTTGATCCTACAATCCATATATTTTTTGCCGAATCTACATATGCCGAATGAAAATTAGGTTCTGAGAAAGCTGTTGCTGCTTGATTAACAACTGTTGTACCGGCAATTAAAAGCAACGGACCTAAAGTTAAGACCGACCAATAGTAAACTACTTTCATTACAATAGGACGTTCTTTTTTTACTTTCCAAATAATATCCAAAGATTGCTCAAGAGATCTAAGCAACGCAGTTGCGGTGAATAACATTATAAGTGCACTTATGCCTCCTATTTTTCCGGCATTGTCGATAAGTCCTGAAAAAGTTGCTATGATTGGGTCAATATTTAGTTTTAGATTGTTATCTATCATAAATGCCGATATTGTTTCAAATATTTGTTCTTTTTGGCTGCCCACATCAGAGAAGATAGAATAAAAGGTAAGTATCATTGCCAATGTAGGAACAAGAGAAATTATAATAGTATAGGTAATTGCCGAGGCATGAGTCGTATAATGACCCGATAAAAACTTTTGAGTTGCCACTATTAAGATTTTAACCGCATTTATTATTCTGTTGATAGGTTTAGACAGAAATTCTTCTCCCTCGATTATGCGGTTTATTAATTTAAACAGAAAACTAATGACAAATTTTATTGCGAATATAGTTTTTCGCACGGCTGTTTTTAATAATAGTGAAATTGAAAATCGTTTGTCTTTTTTCATGGTAATCCTCTGAGTTTGGGTATTGTGTTTATTTTTATAATTAATGATAAATGTGGTCAATAAAAAAATGGGGATTTGAACTATCATCTCAATTTTCTTGACAATATATGTTCAACTAAATTATATTGTATATTATTGCATATTAATGAGGTGATCAAATATGAGCGAAAAAACTAAACCCAACTTGAACTGGGCAGAATTAGAATTTGGATATATCAAAACCGATTTCAATATAAGATATCATTATAAAAACGGAGCATGGTCGCAGGGAGAACTTGCCAAAGAAGAAACAGTCAATCTGCATATAGCAGCTCAATGTCTACATTATGCTCAAGCGGCATTTGAAGGATTAAAAGCCTTTGAAACAAAAGACAAAAGAATAGTGGTATTTCGTCCCGATCAAAATGCAAAAAGAATGCAAACAACCTGTGAAAGATTGTTTATACCTGATATAAGTGAAGAAATGTTTCTTGATGCCGTTCAAAAAGTAGTAAAAGCCAATGAACATTTTGTACCGCCTTATGGTACGGGGGCAAGCCTGTATATCCGCCCATTTGTTGTAGGTACAGGAGTTCGAGTTGGAGTGGGACCTGCCGATGAATATGATTTTATAGTTTTTGTAACCCCTGTTGGTCCCTATTACAAGGGCGGTTTCAAATCGGTAGAAGCACTTGTTGTGGAAAAGTTTGATAGAGCCGCTCCTTTGGGAGTTGGGCATATAAAAGCCGGAGGCAATTATGCTGCAGGATTATCAGGAGACCAATACGGCAAAAGTAAAGGTTTTCCTGTTGTGTTGTATTTAGACTCAAAAGAGCATAAGTATATAGATGAATTTGGAACATCCAACTTTATTTCCATAAAGGGAGATACATATCTTACCCCTAAATCTGATTCAATTTTGGCAAGTATAACCAATGACAGTTTGGGAATTATAGCTGTAGATATGGGACTAAAATATGAAAGGAGACCTGTTCTCATAACAGAATTAGACGGATTAGATGAGGTCGGGGCAGTGGGTACCGCTGCAATAATTACTCCAATAAGTAAAATTCACCATGGCGATAAGGTATATGTTTTTGGGGATGGAGAAAATCCGGGTCAAAATCTAACAAAACTATATAGCAGCTTGCGTGGAATACAATACGGCGAGTGTGAAGATAAACATAATTGGCTTATGGAAATCAAATAGGTTTATTTTAAATATCGGGCAGCCATTTTTCTGCTTGAATAGCGAGATATTTAATAAGAGTTTGATCGCTTATTATATTTTGATGAACCAAAATAGTCCCGACAAAACCGCCTTCGATTTTTTGAATTTCAAGAACATTGTTCAACTGTTCCTGAGTGATAATGCCGTCTTCTAAAAGTATTTCTCCAATAAGTGGTTTACCCATGATTCCTCTCACATACAAACTGGTTAAAAAATGTTATTCCCTAAAATTTTGTCAATAATAATCTATAATATTTCAATTTTAAGACGAAAATTATTGTAGGGGTCAGAGCCTCATTGAAAAAAGTTGTACAAATAGAAAATTTTATACAATTATTGAAAACAGGGGTCAGAGCCTCACACCACAAACAGGAGACTTTATATGATTATTAAACCTAAACAAGGGCGAAACGCAGTATATATAGCCGAAATAGGTATAAATCATAATGGAAATATAGAAATTGCTCAAAAAATGATCGAGGCAGCCTCAAAATTTGGAGCAGATGCCGTTAAATTTCAGACAATTATACCCGAATTATTGTACTCGATTTATACAAGTTCACTCACAAAAGAGGGAACTGAAAAATTTACCGATTACTCACAAATTGAGTTTTTTAAAAAGTTTTCATTTTCAAAAGAAGACTATATAAAACTAAAACAAACAGCAAACGATTGCGGATTAGTTTTCTTATCATCATCGTTTGATGTAAACTCTATGGATATGCTCAACGAAGTAGGTGTTATTGCACACAAATTGGCATCCTCAGAGATTGGAAACCTGCCATTGATAAGGCACGCAGCAAAAAGCAAAAAGCCCCTTATATTGTCCACAGGTATGAGCAGTGAACTTGATATTGAAAAAGCCCTTTCAGAATATTATAATGCCGGTGGAAAAGAGGTTGAACTATTGCATTGTGTTTCTTTATATCCGCCCGAATCACAAGATTTAAATTTAATGAGAATAGTCAAACTTAGAGAAAAATTTTCATTAAATGTCGGATTCTCTAACCACTCAAAAAATGAAAACGCTGCACTCATTGCAGCGGCACTTGGATCAAGAATTTTTGAAAACCATTTTACATTTGACAAAAACTATGAGTGCCCCGACAAATGTGTCTCATTGGATGGTAATGAATTTTTATCCATGATAAATGCTGTCGAGACAGCCATAGATATGCTTGGAGATGGAAAGATTTGCTTTTCAGAAAAAGAGGCGGTTACCGCATCTTCGGCTCGCAGGAGCTTGTTTGCTGCTTGTGAAATTGAAGCAGGAAAAATTTTAGAAGAAAAAGATTTAATTGCTTTACGTCCCGGTTTGGGTATTTCACCTAATGAGATTGATAGAGTATTGGGAAAAAAAGCCAAGTGTACTATACCGAAAGATTATATGATAAGAGAGGAACACTTTAATTGATTAAGAAAATAATTGTGTGCATTTCAATACCCTTATTATTGTTGCAGTGTGCAAGCACATCTGAAAGCAAAAGGTATACTCCCGAAAACATTGTAATATTAGATAGAACCATTTCTGATATTGGCTATGTAAGAGGATTTAATCGAGATTTAAAAATAGATTATATAATATCTACTGCATTAAGCGAAAGAGACCTTCCCAAAAGGGAGCAACAAATGATTGCCATTCTAAGAGGATATTCTGCCGAAGATATAATGTCTTTTTTTGAGAAAATTTATTCGCTTAAAGTTGAAACTTCGAATTTGATTTTAGAAAAAGAAAGAAAACGAAAATGGGCCGATTATACTTATTTGAGCAAGCATTTATATCCGCCTCTTGAAATATATGTAGACTTTATGGAAAGGTGTATCGCAAAAGTGAACAAAGATTTTGCTGCACAAATCTTATCCATCAAGGAGTCAATAGATGCTAAAAATTAAATGGATTCATAACAAACTAATTAAAAACAGCCTCTTAGCATTATTGCTGATTATAACATCTTGTCAACAAGCAGTAGAAGTTAAGCAAACTCTGGAAGCTAAACAAGCAGATAGTAATAGCGGAGTATTTGTTCTATGTTATCATGCCTTTACAGATAGACCAAATGAGATAACTTTTCCAATGAGGCAACTTGACCTGCACATGAAAACTCTAAAAGATGGAGGATTTAACTTTATCACAACAGAAGACCTCATTGCCGGCAGATATAGGGGCTTAAACAATGTTTTAATAACATCAGATGACGGAAACAGAAGCGTATACACGGCATATCAAGAAGTATTCAAAAAATATGGGATAAAACCTCTTATAGGGATATACCCTGCAATCATAAATAGAAAACATTATGCTCTTACATGGGAACAAATAGCCGAACTTAATCAAGAGGGATGCCATATTGCACCTCATGGATACTATCATCTTTTTTTAGATGCAAAATCTTATAAAGAAGATCCCAAGGCATCAAGAAAAGAAGTTGTAGATTCTAAAAAGGTTCTTGAGTCGAAATTGGGTTTTGATATGGATATATTTGTTTATCCTTATGGGAAACGTTGTCCTGAAATTGTACAACTTGTAGAAGAAATCGGATATAAGTTTGCATTTACTATTGACCATGGCATAATTTCTCGGGATGATTTAATTAACAATCGGTTAGAATTGCCCAGATATATGATTACCAATTCTAATGTTAATCAAATTTTTGCATTAATGTTTAATGCCATAGATAAACCTTATGAGCCTAATCCCGAATTGGTTGGATTTTCAAGGGAACAAATAAGAAAAGCAAGATAGCCTAAAAAATAAGTAAATTTTTTCATTTTTCATTGTTGACAAAATAACGTCTTATAATAGTTTTGTTCTTACGGCGGTCAGGTAGCTCAGTCGGTAGAGCAGAAGACTGAAAATCTTCGTGTCGGCGGTTCAATTCCGTCCCTGACCAAAATAAAGTTAGGAATTAGGAGTTAGAAATTAGGAATAGTTTCTAATCCTAATCCCAGTATATTTATCAAAAACTCCTAACTCCTCATTCCTAACTCCTAATTTTTACAATGAGGTGTAATATGATAGATCCTAAGATTATCCGCGAAGATATAAATCGCATAAAGGATTTGCTTGATAAAAGAAATATGAGCGAAGCTGTAGATCTCGAAGAACTTCGTAAAGTCGAAGAAGAGAGGAGAAATATCATCCTTAAAATCGATGAACAAAGAGAATTGCGAAACAGGCTTTCAAAAGAAATAGGGATAATGAAAGCCAAGGGTGAAACCGATTTTAGCGAGCAAACTTCAATAGTTCATACGGCAGGCGAAGAAATAAAAATAAACGAGCAGAAACTTGTCGATTTAGAAGCCAAGTTTAATGATATGCACTTATCCATACCCAATTTACTTGATGAATCGGTACCTGTCGGAAAAGAAGAAAAAGATAATCTATTGGTAAGAGAGTGGGGCGAGAAACCTAAATTTGATTTTGAACCCAAAACGCATTACGATTTGGGAACAGATCTTGATATACTCGATTTTGAAAGAGGAGTAAAACTTGCAGGGTCGAGGTTCTATGTTTACAAGGGGCTTGCAGCACAACTTGAACGGGCAATAATTTCTTTCATGCTCGACCTCCACACCGAGAAACACGGATATACAGAGATTTTTGCACCTTTTCTGGCAAATGATGAAAGCATGATAGGAACAGGGCAGTATCCGAAATTTAAAGACGAATATTATAATTGTGAGAAAGATGCCCTTTCGCTGATACCTACCGCAGAGGTGTCTCTAACAAACATATACAGAGACGAAATTTTAGAGGGTAAAAAACTGCCCATATATTTTACAGGACAATCTTCATGTTTTAGACGTGAAGCCGGAGCTGCCGGCAAGGATACCCGCGGGCTTATAAGAGTACACCAATTTCAAAAAGTAGAGTTGGTAAAATTTGTAGAGCCCGAAACGTCTTTTGATGAGCTTGAAAAGTTAACTGCAAATGCCGAAGAGGTATTGAAAAAACTTAATTTGCATTATAGGGTGCTGTTATTGTGCAGTGGAGATACCTCGGCATCTTCGGGAAAAACTTATGATTTAGAAGTGTGGATGCCCGGGCTTAATAGATATATAGAAATATCATCGTGTTCTAATTTTTTGGATTATCAAGCAAGAAGGGCAAAAATAAGATACAAGAAAGATGCTGTCTCAAAGCCTGCATTTGTTCACACTTTGAATGGTTCGGGACTTGCCGCAGGCAGAACTCTTGCGGCAATTATGGAGAATTATCAAACTGTTGATGGTAAGATAACAATTCCTGAGGTTTTAAAACCCTATATTAGGTAGTTAACAATTAGGAATTAGCAGTTTTTCTATTTCAATTATTCCTAATTCCTAAAAGCAGGTCCTATGCTGTGTTTAAACACATACTCAAAAATATCTGAGGCCTCTTTACCCTTAACAGGAGTAGGCTCTGAGTGGTTGAACATTAAATAAGGAATAAGCTCGGTTTGAACATGACGCTTGCCGTAAAAGTGATGCCTTGCTATAAGCCCTCTTCTGTGATTGATAGTATGCATTTGGTCAAAGAGAAAATTTCCTAGTCCATAAGATATAAAGCGGTTATTGTAAAACTCAAGACCCATTGCCCTGTGAGATGAAGACGAAACCATAATGTGTGCACCAAGATCGGCGGCTTTGCGAAAATATTCCATTTGCTGTTTATATGGTTTGGGATCGTTCTCGTTGCCCCACTGCACCGTAACGAATACTATGTCGGCACGGCTCACGGCCTCTTTTACAGTTCTCTCAAAAAGGGCGGGCGAAAATTTTGCTGCACCGGCTTGTGTTTCAGTTGCCCATGCCAGTGCAGGTCCCCATTCGTTTGAGCCTAATAATGCAAATGTTGTATCTTTTACAGTAATGTAAAGAACTGCTTCTGCTTCGGCTTTGTTTCTTCCGCCGCCAAAAAATTTCATGCCCTCTCTTTCGTAAAGGTTGATAGTTTTGGTGTTTGCCTTTCTGCCGTAATCGTTGTTGTGGTTACCTGTAAGCTCTATCACATCAAAACCTGCATCTTTTAGTATATCAAAATATTCCATAGGAGTACAAAACTCCATTTTATTAGGCAGCGGATGTTTACAATTTTCGGTAAAGCTTACCTCGTTTGAGGTTGTAGCTATATCGGCAGCAGTAGTTATTTGTTTCACTTTTTCAATGGGACGGTTTAAATTTTTGTGGCGGTTAACAACTCCTACAAAGCCTCGGCTCATTGCCGTTACACCTGTTTGAACAATCGTTATGTGGTTTTCATCGTTCCATCTCTCGGCATATCTTTTAAGTATGGGATAGTTGTAGGATGTGTTTATTGTCCAATCATCTTCAAGTTTTCCCCACGGATAATATCCATCTATTGAAACAAGTTTCATGGTTGGAACAAGCCCGCGTAAATCAGATATTAGCAAAGCTCTTTTGTCGGATGATGGTGGATTTAAAACGGCATCGCATTCTTTGAAAACAAGTGAAGGATACTCGGCAGAAAGTGCATTGGCTATTTTTGTATCAACATATACATTATAACTTGAATCGCCGTTAAGAATTTTTGTAATATCAGAAATATTCAAGTCATTTGTCTGTGATGTGTAGTGCTCCTGAAAAAGAAGAGAACCTTCACTATTTTTTTTGTCATCTCTTTTGCTGCATACATTACAAAAGACTAAAAGCATTGACATGGCAGAGACAAAAAAAATTGCCGTTAAAATTTTCTTTTTTACAAACATTTTACCCTCCGGCATTTTGTTAAATTTTGCTTGACTTTGATACTTTGATTTTTTATTATTTTATTTACAAGAAAAAATTTTGTATGGAGATAAAATGCGTTCACTCATTATCATACTTTTTATTGTTATGTTTGGAACTCTCTCGATTGAGGCTTCTGAAACATATACACATCCATACAGGTTTATACATGAATCGCTTGATAATGAGAAACTTGCACAACTGCGTAAAATTGGCAATTTTGAAAAATATATATCAGCAGGAAAAACCGAATACGAACAGATGGTCTTGCTCAAAGACTGGGTATATTCAAAACTTAAATACAGCTTTAAAAGCCCTGTTCCGTCACTAACAGATTCACTTGAAATAATAAGATTGGCTAACAAAGGCACAACCTTTTTATGTGTCTCTTATACAGCCCTTTACCTGCAATGTGCACTTTCAATGGGATGGACATCGCGTTATGTTGTTGTGTGTATGCCCAATGGAAACATGCACTCTTCGATAGATATATGGAGTAACCAGTACAAAAAGTGGATATATATGGATCCGACGTGGAACATCCACATGGAAGAAAATAATATCCCCATGTCAATACTTGAAGTGAGGCAGCGTTGGTTAGACAGGAAATTCGATTCCATGAATTTTATCTTCTCGGGCGGTTCAAAGGCAGTATACTTTCAAAGTTCAAGTTTTCCTTTTAGAGGAGGAAACTCTGAGCTGTGGAGAGTTCGCCCTATAGGTGTTGAATGGGTTTCGTATGTTGATCAAGTATCGATTGTGGACAGAAACGATTTGTTTAGCAATAAAAACATATACTCAGAAATGTATGTAATAAAAGATAAGAATAACCTCAATGCCGTTAGGAATAAAGAAACCATACTGGCAAGCAGGCTTTTTTCGGCGTGCAATATTCCCGATTATACTATAAATGAACTGAAAGATAATCCCGGTTCCGTAGAAATAAAGCTAATGTATAATACCAAAACGAGTTTTACTCCCTCATTTGATCGGTTTGAAATAAAAGATAAAAACAGGTGGATCACTACTGGTCATACATTCATCGTTAAAAAGAAACGACTGTCTGCCGGAATTAAGGTAAGGACCGTTAACACATTAGGTGTTTCCGGTCCTGTTGTTACCATAAAAAATAAATAAGGAAATCCTTTTTATTCCTTTGCCTTTTCGGCCAAGATCAAATGGTAGGTTATATTCTTGTAGCCATATCCGTATCCATAAACAAATGGAATGGGTGCAACCGAATGGCGTTTATTGTCGTCATCAAGTGCTTTCTGATATAATGTCTTGAATAATGTGATTGGTTGGTGGTATCTGCCAAAATGAGTAACATTCCATTCTTTTTTGTTTCTGAAAAAACTATATGGAATACCTGAATCATCTTGAATTATCGAGTTGCTTGTTTCAAGTATGAGGCTGCGTATTCCTGAGAAAGTGCCAAAGTGCATAAGGTACGAGGCAGACTTCATAATTGTAGTAAACGTCGGATACTTACGCACGAAAGTCGCAAACCTTGCAAACTGTCTGGAAGAGTTTTCTATGTTGAGATTAAAATAGCGAGCACGTTTCACTTCTCTGCTTCCTTTTTCGGTGAAAAGTATCTCAATTCCGTTTACTGCATTCGTTTCTGCTGATGTTCCCTCTGTAAGATTACCATCTTCTGCAATGTTAATTTCTCTAATGTCTAAAATGTCATAGCCGCTACGAGCGAGAAAGAAAATCATAATTGCCGTTATTCCGTTGAGTGATGAAGGCTTTACTTGTTTTTCCATACCCAATGTGAGAAAATATGCCTTGTCGAGAGTGAAATTGATAGCCTCTAAAAGAAGGCTCAACTGTTGGTTTATTTCAGCCGGATCGATGCTTTTTATGTCGGGAATGCCGCCTGTGGGTTCAAGTCCGAACATAACAATTTCTCTTGCCTTTGGATAAAATACAAGGGGGTTAATAATATCCGGTCCGCTAAACGGATAAAAAACCGAAAGACTGTAATCGTCTTTTAGGTTTTCGGCACGCCATTTTATAATACTTTCTTTGTTGAGTGCAAAAAACTCATTCCATTTTTTGTCAATCTCGGTACTGTATTCCGGATAAAAATTATCATCAATATATGGGTTGATGGCTTCATTTTTTACCGGAAGCCCGGCAAGAAATCTTGCCGTATCGTTAAATATATCTTTCTTTTTGGTTATTAGTACCTGACCGGCACCGGGGGGCCCCTCATAAGTATTGTACTTT
>Ga0099364_10013535_pt1 | contig 10935 bp, 9 predicted proteins | sample TergutTh196P3_FD_73070 | JGI IMG/M metagenome (GOLD analysis project Ga0099364, IMG submission 73070) | Microcerotermes parvus P3 segment gut microbial communities from Pointe-Noire, Republic of the Congo - Th196 P3 | ecosystem: Host-associated > Arthropoda: Insects > Digestive system > Gut ... | reverse complement strand
CGCTGTAAGCTCCGCTGTAAGCTCCGCTGTAAGCTCCGTGAAATTGTCCAGAATACGGACAATTTCACGTTGGACGGGGAGTGGGGGGGTGGGGATTTGCAATCCTCGTATGAAAGTTAGGTTAGCAATTGCCAGTTTTCCTCCACTTGCTAGTGCAGCAAATTGCTGATAAAGAGTTTGACAGAAGTAGAAAAGATACGATTTATCCAGCTTGCTTTCGTCAAGTGGATATAAAGCGGCGATGTTTTGATTGGTAGCTGCTTCAAAGGGTAAGTATGCTACTTTACCAATGGTTGCTCCGACCATTGCGATAAGTGTTGTTCCAGCCATTAACAGTTTCGCAGAGGAATTGCTTAATCCTTGTTCAGTTATATACTCGGTCACTTCATCAACCGTTTTCAGGTTTTTGCAAACTGTCGAGCCTAACCATTTAATATGACCATTTTCCCAATAGTCAGCTTTCCCTCTTTTGGGTGTCCCGCCTGCTCCAATTGAACACACTTCACCAAGCGCCTGATACTCCACCCCATCAGGACATAACTCCGCAATCAAACTTTCAAGTTTCGTCATCGCCGCCACCTCCGCCTATTTTCGTAAGCATCCTGTCAAGCAAAGCCGTCAGCAAAGAATAATCCTTGTTGTATGCCGCAATGTCGGCTTTCAGCAGCTCGTCAGGCTCGGCTTGGCTGTAGTCAAGCTCGTACTTCGCCCGGCGTGCCAGTTCCACAAAGAAAACCCGCTGAGTTCTGCCGTTGCCTTCGCGGAAAGGGTGCAGAGCATTGACTTCGCCCATGTAATACGCAAGCCTTTCAATAAATTCTACACGCCCCAAGTCTCGCAGCCATTTTTCGGAGCGGAGTTTTCCAAAGATATTTTCTGCATAAGCCGGTATCATGTCAGCAACGCAAAACACGGTATCTCCTTTGGTGAAGAATTTTCCGCCGCGGATACGTCCTGCCCAACCATATATTTCACCGAAAACGTATCTATGTATTTTCTGAAGATATTTCAGGTCGAGTACGCCTTTTATTGGATTTGTGCCGAGATAAGTGATTTTTGGGTACGATAAATCACGCTCGACTTGATGCAATTCATCATTATCTCTAATATCGAGCATGTTTATTAGCACTTTGGATTCCGGATAGCAATAAAAATCGTTACCCTCGTACTCTACGCCACCGTACTCATACTTCATCTGCCTGCACCGCCGCATTTTGCTTGTATTGAGCTATGTAATTTGCAACATAGTCGTTAATGTTCAACTCGCCAGAAACGATTTTTCGCCCGATTTCTTCAAGCTCCTCATCAATGACAAAGCCCTCGATTTCCATGCTTCTCTTGGCATTTCTGATGACATAGTCAATTTTTTTCTCGTCCATATCTCAATCTCCTTCTAAGTCTATAGCCTATCGTTGCAGTATTCGTCATGTTTTGTCATTTTTATGTAAAATAAGCGTTGCTGTGGGTCTTTACATTTCTCTATAATCACACAATTATGCGACCATCCTATTTCTGCCACCAATGGGGGCAGAATTGCAATATGTGTTTTTTCTTCCAATTCTGCCACCGATGGTGGCAGAATTGCGTTTTGTGCATATTCTACATAAAAATCGCGCATACGCCAAAGGTTTCGTGCTGAAAACCCCTGAACACCCGGGAACTCTTTTTGAAGCTCCTTAGCTAAAACCTCAACAACAGATTTACCCCAACCCTTTTCTTGTTGCTGACGATAGATTTCACCGCCGATTTCCCAATATAGTTCAATTAACTCAACATTTACCTTTTTCATCGCCTCATATTGACGGCGATAGATAAGGTCTTTTATGTCCTTGATAAATGAACCGTAAATAGCTATTCCGTTTTCCATTATCTAATCCCCCTCAATCTCCGCGACAATCGCCGCTATCTCCCGCCGCAGAACGTCCCCGCGCGTGACAATACGCTCAATCTCGGCATTAAGCTCGGTGATGTTTACAACCTCACGCGTGTCTTCCTGTTCGACGTAGGAGCTTACGGATAGGTTGTAGTCCTGCGCGGCGATGTCGGCGTTCGGCACGAGCTTCGCTTTATATGAAACGTCCGCTCGGTCAATGTAATAATCCAGAATGTCCTTGATATTATCGGGCGTCAGCTTGTTGTTGTTCGTAATCTTCACGAACTCCTTTGACGCGTCGATGAACAGCGTGCTGTTTTCGCGCTTGGACTTCTTTAGCACCATTATGCATGTAGCGATGCTCGTTCCGAAAAACAGATTGCCCGGCAGCTGGATTACGCAGTCGATATAGTTATTGTCTATGAGGTACTTGCGGATTTTCTGCTCCGCTCCGCCGCGATACATGATGCCGGGGAAACAGACTATCGCAGCCGTGCCATTGGTAGCAAGCCACGCCAAGCTGTGCATGATAAAGGCGAGGTCGGCTTTCGATTTGGGCGCCAGAACCCCCGCAGGGGAGAAACGCTCATCGTTTATTAAAATTGGGCTGTCGCCGCCCACCCATTTAATCGAATACGGGGGATTGCTTACAATAGCCTCAAACGGCTCGTCGTCCCAATGCTGCGGGTCTGTCAGCGTGTCGCCGTGGGCAATGTCGAACTTATCAAAACCTATATCGTGTAAAAACATATTTATCCGGCAAAGGTTATATGTCGTGATGTTGATTTCCTGCCCGAAAAACCCCTGACGCACCTTGTCCTTGCCGAGTATCTTGGAAACATTCAGCAATAATGAACCCGAACCGGCCGCCGGGTCATAAACCTTGTTCACATCGGTTTTGCCCACCAGTGCGATACGGGTCAGAAGCTCTGAGACCTCCTGCGGCGTATAATACTCCCCGCCGCTTTTCCCGGCGTTACTCGCGTACATCCCCATTAAAAATTCGTAAGCATCACCGAAAGCGTCAATGGTATTGTCCTTGATGTCGCCGAGCTTCATCTCGGCTACGCCACTGAGCAGTTTAACAAGCCGACCGTTTCTCTGTGAGACTGTGCCGCCGAGTTTGTTGCTGTTTACGTCAATATCGTCAAACAGACCCTTGAAGTTGGCTTCGCTGTCTGTCCCCTGCGCTGATGATTCTATATCCTTAAAAATACTTTCAAGCGTTTCGTTTAGGTTCTCGTCCGTGGCGGCGCGTTTTAAGACATTCTCAAAAAGTTCGCTTGGCAGAATGAAAAAGCCTTTTGTCTTTACAAGGTCTTCACGGGCTTGCTCTGCGTCACCATCGGCAAGCGCCGCGTAGTCGAAAGCCGTATCTCCGGCGGCGTGTTCACCATCGTTGATATAAGCTGTGAGGTTTTCCGATATGTAGCGGTAGAACAGCATACCAAGTACATACTGCTTAAAATCCCATCCATCCACGCTCCCGCGAAGGTCATTTGCGATATTCCATATCGTGCGGTGCAATTCCGCGCGTTCCTGCTCTTTTCGGTTGTCAATCATATTGCCGCTCCTTGATAATGGTTAGAATAACACAGTCTATGCAATATTACAATTGCCGTATCCCCGTCCCCTTATTCTGACTCCTTGCGGTTCGCAGACCGCGCTATGTTATGTTCTTGTTTTTCCATTGACTTCATCGTCAATAATCTTTGTCATTTTCAGCCTGTTCATGCAATTATGACGTTTGTACTCCAAGCTGCTCATTATATTCGAAACAATGAATAAACCCAGCCCGCCTATTTCACGCTCCTGCAAATCAAGCGTGAGGTCGGGTGTTTTGGCTTCCAATGGGTTGAATGGCTTTCCGAAGTCGCTTATCGTGATAGAGAATTTTCGTCCGGACGCGTCAAAATCGAACAAGATTTCTATTTCATGCTCCTTGTCGTCGTCATATGCGTGTTTAACAATATTTGAAAAGACCTCGTCCACGCACAGGCACAGGTTGTTTTGAAGCTCAAGAGAAAAACCGAATTTTGAACAAACCGTTTCTAATTCATAAAAAATCCTGTCTAACTCACTCAGATTATTTTTTACTATCATTAGACGCATCCTCCGAAAGCAGTTTCGTGCTCAGGTATTATTAGAATTTCTTTTTTTCAGTGTCATTCTGCAGTAATCTCGTAAGAATGCACATATAGTTTCGTATACCAACCGGCCTGTATGTGTTTGACATCGCCGCCTGCCATGCCTCGCACGTAAAAGCATCCGCCGGAATACCAAACGGATGCTTTTATTGACGGACTCTCAAGGTATAGTTGAAGCAGACATAAGGGTATAACTCGGCATTTTAACGAATGTGATGGATGCTACACTAAAGCGCTGAAGCGCAAAATATAAGATTTAAGAAAAAAGTGTTAAGATATCTTAGCTGTTATATCTTAGCTCTTAAATCTAATCTGCGCCCCAAGCTCTGCCGGACAGCGCCGCGCCGTTCGGGTCTACAACGCATGAGCCGGAATCAACGGGGAGTACGACGCCGGTTATTACAGCGGAATCGTCGCTTGCGAAGAACACGACGGCGCCTGTGATTTCGTCAGGAGAAGCAGGACGCGGGAGCGGGTTGAATCGCGTCATGTAGTTAAGCGCACCGGTTACATCTGTTTCCAACGACTCCGCGAGCCCCACCATTGCGTTTTCCAGCATGGCGGTACGCGTGGCGCCGGGGGCCACCACATTACAGCGGATATTGTCCTTGCCGTGATCCAGCGCGACCGACTGTGACAGGCCGATAAGTCCGGATTTCGACGCGCAGTACGCGGGCATGGCCGGGATGCGGCGCAGCCCGGCGAGGGAAGCGATGTTTATGATTGAACCGCCGCCGGCCTTGCTCATGTATGGGATGGCGTATTTCATAGTATAAAACGGGCCGTAAAGGTTCGTCTCAATAACGCTCTTCCACTGATCTATCGGTATGTCTATGACATTTCCGGGGGGGTCAATCGCCGCGTTATTGACCAGAATATCAATCTTCCCGCCGAACTTGACCGTCGCTTCTACCATTGCTTTCGCGTCGTCCGGGTTTGTAATGTCCCCGCTGAACGGGAGCACGCTGCCGTCCGGCAACGCAGCGACAGTTTCCGCAAGGGCTTCCTTGCGCCGGCCCGTGATGACAATTTTCGCGCCTTCCGCAACGAACCGTTTTGCGAGAGCGGCGCCGATACCGCTTCCTCCGCCCGTAATAAGCGCGACTTTACCGTTGAGTTGACCTTTCATTGATGATCCTCCTTGTAATTATTAATAATGTAACAGCAAATTACTCTTTCGACCGCGATAATAAGCATGGCTCAGTTTGGGGTGAAGTATATCATAGTAAACGAAAAAAATCAATGATAACTCTCCTCTTTCCCTTCCTCGCGCAGTGAGACGAAGATTGGGAATTGGAGGCTGTGAAAACCGGTTTTTTTGTCGCTGCTCTCCTCTTTGTATTTTACCTCGACGACCCGATCGATAAGACCGTCTCGGATCGCCCAGAATTCTTTCCGCTGCTCGTCAGACATGCCTGAGCCGACATTTAGTTTGTTGCCCTTATAATCAACGACAAACGAGCCAAGCATTCCGGACAGCCTGCCGGAACCCTCCTCGACGCCGGTCACCCTCAGATCTACCGTATAAAACCTTTTTACCTTTAGTATGCCGTTGTGCCTTTTGCGGTAGTATTTACCGTCACGGTTGAGCATCAGCCCTTCTTTATCTTCACGCACCATCTTATCAAGATAATGGTCGATCATAGCCGCGTCCTGCCCGGAATACAAAACATCCGCCATAAAAATATGCCTCAGCCCCAGCCCGGCGGCGTCATTGCTCATATTCCTAAGCGCGGCAAGGCGCCCTTTGTATGATAGCGCGCTTTCGCCCAGTACGAATTCGCTTTTCGGCAGAATGTCGAACACGATGAAGGCGATGCCGGTTTTGTCGGCGTCGTCCTGGCTGAGAAGTCCGGTACCGAGCCTGAAATTCTCGTTATCAGACAAACCCTCGTTGTTTATTCTTACCAGTTCGCCGTCCAGGACCCAGTCTTCCGGGACGGGAAAAAGCTGCCCGACATCCCGGGTGATATGCTCAAGGCCGGAAAATTCTTTACCCTGACGGCTTATTATCTTACCCTCAAAATACGTCCCCCGTACGCCGTTGAGTTTTTCGGAAAGGCTGAACCATTCATTTTCCTTGAGCGGCGACTTTTCAATATTGTATGACTGCTGGACTTCCCACTGCGGTATGAATTCTTCGCCGAATGCCTTGTTTACGGACTTAATATCGCACCCTATCCGCGCGCTTTTTGTTATTATTGACGAGTAAAATTCGCGCATACCGGCTTGATGGGACGACAGGAAATGTCTTATGTTCGCTATGGTCTCATCAGTGCCGGTGTTATTGGAAATCAGGTGTTCCATCATTTCATGAAAGGAGTCAAAAAACTTCGTTGGCGCCTTTTCGGTCTCTTTTGAGATTTTCTTTGCCGATATCCCGGTAATCAGAAACGGGTTTAGCAGATAGTTCAGCATTTGCCGGAAATGCCCGTTATTACTGTTTTCAATCAGAATATCGCGTTTCATATTGTTCGACCCGGTCTGCCCCAGAAGCTCAAACAGCTCCTTGACAGCCAAATCACCCGCGTAGTCATACCCCATGTACGCTGCCTCCCAACCACATTTATGCCTCGTTGTCTCAGCAGTATTTTCAAAGCGGAAAGATGCCGGATAATGCCTCGATAAGTTCTTTTTCTATGACGGGTTTTGTGACAATAGCCGCCGCGCCTTTCTCCAGCGCCTCAACGGCGACCGGCTTTTGTTCCATAATGGAGCTTATCATAACTACTTTAGCGTCCGGATTGTGAGCAATAATCTGCTCAAGCGCGGACAGGCCGGACGCCTCGCCCATAATTACGTCGGAAGTGACAATGTCCGGCCTGAGCTGCTTAAATTTTTCCACGCCGACTTCTCCGTTTTCAGCTTCGCCAACAACCCTGTATCCGTTCCTTTGCAATACATCTCTGATTAACCCGCGCATAAAAGCCGAATCATCAATAATCAAAACTGTTTTCTTTCGTTTTTGCTGCATAATCCAATCAATCCCTTATATTTTCTTTATATACTATCCGAAAGCGAGATAACCAGCTCCGCGGCTTCCTCAAAATCATTGCGCAGGCTCAACGCTTCGCGTATGACTTCGAGCGCGGCGGAGGTTTCCGTGTTCCATGACTTTTCTTTTAGCCGGTCAAGCGCGGCAAACGCCGCCGTGCCGTCGTTATCCTCGCAGGCTAATTCCAGTAAACGCAGATGTTCAATCAGATATGCCTCGTCTTCCGCTGCGCTGCCGCCCGCCGCGTCATCTTCCGGGCGCAGATTGTTAGCCAAAGCCTCAAGCGACGACGCAAACTCCTCCGCATGGGCATTAATATACTCCGCATCGCCGGCAAACCCCGCTTTTTCAAGCGCGAGTGCCGCTTCGGACATAGCGGTTTCTCCAATGTTCATAAGCGCGGATTTCATGGCGTGGGCAGTGGTGGTAAAGAGCTTAATATCGCCGTCCGCGGCAGATTTCCGCAGGGTAATGACCGCATTTTCCGCGTCGCGACGGAATATCTCAAGCAGTTTAGGCGAAACACCGGGAGACTGCTCCGCACTGTTTTTCACATAAGAATTACTTGTGCCGTCCGGCTGTTTACCTTCGGGATGCCTGTCACGGACATACTTATTTAATACGGCGTTAAGCTGCCGCACGTCAATCGGTTTTGCGATAAAGCCGTCAAAGCCATGCTCTTTGAACATCTCTTCATTGCCAACCAAGGCGTTTGCCGTAAGCGCGACGATAACCCCTTTGTATCCCATATCCCGTAGTTTTTGCGTCGCTTCTATTCCATCCATCAGCGGCATCATGTGATCCATGAAAATTATGTCATAGGTTTGCCCGCCGCTCACTTTATCAATGACGGCGAAACCGCTGACGGCCGTTTCGATTGTCAGTTGATAAGGCGACATAAGTCCCTCCGCCACATACAGATTAGTCTCCACATCGTCCACAATAAGTACTTTGCCGTAAGGCATGGGTGTGTGGGAAATCTGCATGTCTTGAAACTGATTATTATCCTGAAACGTAAAGCTGCTAAGCTGCGCCGCGAGCTGCGGGCCGATAGGCCGGCATTCTACCGCCTTTTGCCTGACTGTGACCGTGAATGTGCTGCCCTTGCCGTACACGCTTTCAACTTCAATCGTGCCGCCCATCATCTCGGCAAGGTTCTTGGTTATGTTAAGCCCGATGCCCGTCCCCTCAATGGCGCGATTGGCGCCGGTGTTGAAACGCGAGTACTCTGAAAACAGCCGCTCCGTGTTTTCGGGCTTCATGCCTTGACCGGTATCCTCTACGGCGAAACGCAGTTTTACGCCGCCGCTGCCGTCCGTATGGCTGACCGAAAGCTTTACATAGCCATTTTCAGTATACTTGATAGCGTTTGAGAGCAGGTTGTTCAATATTTGCTTTATCCGTATCTCATCGCCGATAAGCTTCGAGGGGAGGTTTTCGTCAATACTGAGGATGAACTCAACAGGCTTAGAGCCAATCCTGATAGTATTGAGCTGCACCGCATCATGGATAAGGCTTGGAATATCGTATTCGGCGGGGTTAAGCTCCATCTTCCCTGTTTCGATTTTAGACATGTCAAGTATGTCGTTGATAATTCTGAGCAGATTATTGCCGGAATTATATATTTTGGCCAAGGCCAGCCTGTACTCGTGCGGTAAATCCCCTTTCCGGATCTGAATCTGCGCAATCCCGATAATCGCGTTCATCGGCGTGCGGATTTCATGGGACATTTTTGCAAGGAACTCACTTTTGGCGCGGCTCGCCTCTAAAGCTTCGTTTGCCGCCTCTTCGAGCCTTGCCGCCCTATCGGCTTCTAACTGCTTTTGCTCCGTTATGTCTAACACATAGCCCTCAAGCACGGGTGGGGAGCCGTCAGGATTCCGCTCCAGTAGGCAGCTGCGCTCCCAAACCCATTTGACCGTGCCGTCGTGCATAATGAGCCGGTGGGCGCTTTCATAGACCAAGCCCCGGTCTAGGGTCCCCGCTATCCTCTGTTCAATTGCTTCTACATCGTCCGGATGAAGCATTTGCATATACATATTGACGCCGCCGACAAGCTGTTCCGGCGTATATCCCAAAAGATCCCTGCTGCCCTCGCTGGCGAAGGTCAAAGGATAATCGGGATACGTATTGATGCATTGGAACACCATTCCGGGCAAATTGCTGATAATCGCCTCGATTCTTGACGACAGGTATTTCTGCTCCGCCATTGCGCGATTTGAGCGGGCGGATAATAAGTTCATTATGACGAACAGAATAAAGACAAGGGACAGCATAACGAAAAACACCACGTTCAGCGATTGATCCTGGGCAAGCAGGCCGGGCAGCGGATAGCGTATCGCGATATACCAGTTGAGCACGGGGACAATGCCGGCCCGGTATATATATCCGTCGTAGTTGTAGTTTCTGCCCCTGCCGTCGTCAATGGTATTAATAACCCGAATCGCCTCATATCCGGCGGCGCCCAAATGCTCCCCAAGATGTACTTTGTCAACAATCAGCCCAAAGTCCGCAGCGGAAGTTATTTCATTAAACTCATTGAACAAAAAGACCTCGGTATACCTGCTGCGATCCCTGTGCGCCGTTTCCACAAGCTGCGTTATATTAGTAAGATTCAAGGCAGTACCCAGCATCCCCAACGGTTTTTCTGTATTGTTTTCCCCAAGGGCGAAAACCGGAATGTTGACCCAAAGGTAAATCATTTCCAAGTCGGGGTTATAGTTGATGTTGAAGTTGTACTCTTCCGTATCGTACAAAGTCAGGTTATACCAGTAATTCTCGGGTAAGCCGGGATCGATTGTAAACGGCTCGGCACCGGTTGAGTAAAAGATTTTGTCAATGTCGTTGACCCAAAATATCAGCCCTTCCCTGATATGCTGCTCAGACGCCCTAAACTCGGCATGAGCAAGCTGCTGCAGCTCAGGGTCGTTGGGAGATGCAAAATACTCCTGAATAATCGGAGAGGAGGCCAGTTTGACAACAAAGGCCAGTTCGCTGCTGACTTCTGTCGCCAATCTGAGCTTTACGGTTTCGCCTGCCATAATGAGCTGCTGTTGAATGTATGTGCGGTTAATCTGTCGTACTGCGGATATGTACACAACGAACGCGACCGCAGATATCGACAAAAACAAAACGCATGAAAACAGTAAGAACCTATTCTGTTCCCCGCGCTGCCGGAAGATGGTATTGAAAATCCTGTTCATCGCGTCACCTACTATCATAACCTAATTTTACACGTTCAAGCAGCTAAATTCAAGCATGATATTGCTCTTAGAAATTATCTGAGATTCGGCGCAAAAAAACGGAGCAGATACAATGATAGCATCTGCTCCTGAATTACGCAAGGCCGGCGTCGAATGTCAGATAATTTTCAGAACGAAAGCGCGGATGTAGAAGATGGCACTATGGGTTTTCATCCCTTCGTCTTTAGTCCAAGACATACAAGTAAAGTGGAATTTGAACAGAAGCGGAGACAAAAGCTTCTATTTCGGCAGCAAAAAAGCCAAGCCCGGGGCACAACTTCCCCCTCCCCAAACGGGCATTGAAAAAAATATGCTGTTACGCAACCACCGGCGGCGAAAGGCCGGAAAGAAAAATGAAATGACCCACCCCGCATAGCGGGCAGAGCGTGATATCGCGCCCGGTGATTTTCTTCATCAATTCCACGGCATTCATCTTTTCCGCAAGCGCCACCACTGCGCCCATAAGCTTCCTGCATATCTCCAGCTTGATTTTTTTCACACCGGAGGCGAGGAAGCCGTAATGCCGTATCTTTGTAAACCCCGGCGGCAGAACGTGCAGCAAAAATCGGCGCATAAACTCGCCGGCAGACAGCGTCATGACCTTTTCTTTTGACCCGTCGGCATAATCGCGCCACTTGAAAGAAACCGTGCCATCCTGTATGCTGAGTATGCGGTGGT
>Ga0099364_10013534_pt1 | contig 10935 bp, 10 predicted proteins | sample TergutTh196P3_FD_73070 | JGI IMG/M metagenome (GOLD analysis project Ga0099364, IMG submission 73070) | Microcerotermes parvus P3 segment gut microbial communities from Pointe-Noire, Republic of the Congo - Th196 P3 | ecosystem: Host-associated > Arthropoda: Insects > Digestive system > Gut ... | reverse complement strand
TATTTTCAATTCTTCTGCTATTACTTGCGAGAATATCATGTCTTTTTCCTCAGTAAAACTGCTACTCGGAATAGCGAGATTTGAACTCACGGCCTTCTGCTCCCGAAGCAGACGCTCTACCAGGCTGAGCTATATTCCGGTTTGAAATATGCGAGTTAAGCAAATTTCAAGGGGTAATATAGAAACTTCTAGGTTCAACTATAAAAACAAGCAGAAAGATAATGCTCTCAACTTCTGCCACTTCCGAATGTTCTCGTGATGCCCCGATAACAAAATATCCGGAACTTTCATTCCTTCAAACTCTTGCGGTCTAGTCCAAACTGGGCAACCAAACATTCCATCTTTAGCAAAGGAATCTGTTTCTGCGCTTTCTGCATCGCCAAGCACACCTGGGATTAACCTAACAACGGCATCGCTCAAAATCATTGCAGGTAGTTCACCGCCGCTAACTACATATTCCCCAACACTCACAGATAAGTCTATCCTGCTTTCCCTAATGCGCTCATCCACACCCTTATAATGCCCACACACCAAAACCAAATGTTCTTTTTGAGAAAGTTCTTTTGCCAAAGAATGCGTGAGCGGAACTCCATCTGCAGCAAGCAGAATTACAGTGGCGTTGTTTTTCTTTGGCTCGCAAAAATCAATGGCTTTTGCAAGCGGCTCTGGTCGCAGCACCATTCCAGCTTCAATGCCGTAAGGGTCATCGTCCACTTGTCCATAGTCGTTGATGGCAAAATCTCTTAAATGTATTGCGCTAAAATTCAAAATTCCGCTTTTTTGAGCGCGCCCCATTATTGAGCAATTCATGGGAGCAAACATTTCTGGGAACAAAGTGATGCAGTCGATTTTCATGGGTTTATGCCAATCGCTTCTTTATAGTCAAAATATTTTTATTTCCAATACGCTTATATTCTATTGCATCCATAATTTTTTTTACCATAAAAATTCCCAAACCGCCTATCTCTCGCTCCTCTGCGCTTGCGGTGGTGTCGGGGTCTTTTTTTTTGATAGGATTATAAGGCTTTCCCTTGTCTTCAAATTCAATAACAACGTCGTCGTCTGCTGATACGCGAATTGTTGCTCCGCCTGTTTCGGGGCAATATGCATAACGCGCAATATTAACAAAAATTTCTTCTACGGCAATAGCAATCTGCGTTTGCAGCTTCGCTGGGCAGCTTGCAGATTCCAATTTTTCTGCAACAAAGTCTTGAACTGCGTTTAGGTTCTCTAATTGCGCTTCTATAATAAGCTCTTCCATATTTCCTTCTTCACAACGTTAATGTAATAATATTTTTCCCGTCTAAATACTCGTGTCGCATAGTTTTTGAGCTTTTTTTTACCATCATAACAGACAAATCGTCTTCTGCCGTTTCCAAAGCGTTGGAATTTTCACCGCTGTATGATATTGACAATTCATAAGTGCCCAATTTTTCTGAAAAATTTAAATTTAATGAACAAGCTCCGTATTTCGGCGCAACAATGTTCAATATCAATTCCTCAGCCAGCAATTGCAATCGATTAGCGCTCTTTTTTTCAATGGCATGGCGAAAGCAAAAGTTTTCTATACCGCTCAGCATTTCCACATAGTCAAAATTCATGCCCGATACATAGTAAGCAAAGGATCGGATTTTATAAATGAAATTTCTGGTTTTGGGTTTCTTGGGATTTTCAAAAATCTGCTCAGGGCTTCCGTCTTCGTAAATTCCGCCATCATCTATATAAAACACGCGGTTTGAAACCTCGCGAGCAAAATCCATTTCGTGCGTCACAACAAGCATGGTCATGCCAGATTTCGCAAGATTTCGCATAACTGCAATGACTTCGCTCACCATTGTGGGGTCAAGCGCACTGGTAGGCTCATCGAATAAAATAACCTCAGGCGACATTGCTAGGCACCTTGCTATAGCAACGCGCTGTTTTTGCCCGCCAGAAAGCTGGCGCGGAAAATACCTTGCCCGCTCAGCCAAACCAACCGCTTTAAGAAGTTCCATCGCTTTTTCTTCCGCTTCTTCTTTGGATTTTTTGAGCAGCTTAACTGGACCTGCCGTAAGATTTGCCATAACATCCAAATGGCTGAACAAGCCAAAATTTTGAAATACCATGCCCATTCTGCGGCGAATGGAATCCATATTTTTGCTTGTCAGTTTTACGCCGTCAAAAAATACCTCTCCGCCTGTGGGTGCGTCCAAAAAGTTGATTGCCCGCAAAAGCGTGCTTTTGCCAGTGCCAGAAGGACCAATGATTGAAATAACCTCGCCTCTTTCTATTTCTGCATTCACATTGTGAAGAATTACGTTTTTTCCAAAGCGTTTTTCAAGATTTTTAATGGAAATCATGCTCATTGGCCAGTTCCCTCATTGTTGATTTTTTTGATAATCAATTTGAATAACTGCACACAGATAGTAGTTACAATAAGGTAAATCAAAGCGATAAAAATAAGCGGGAAATAGGCATCGTAAGTGCGGCTGCGTATAATGTCTCCTGCTCGCGTTAAATCTTGAATGGCTATAAACCCGACTATTGCGGTTGCTTTCACAAGCTCAACAAAGCCGTTTGTGTAAGCTGGCAAGGCACGGCGCACTGCCTGCGGCAAAGTAATAGTTGCAAATGCTTTAAAAGATGAAAAGCCTATGCTTCGCGCTGCCTCAATTTCTACGGTGTCAATGGTTTCTATAGCGCCTTTCAAATTTTGCGCTATAACCGCGCCGTTTACCATAGTGAATGCCGCTATTGCAACAAGAATGTTTGAAATATCCACGCTGCCGAATATTATGTAATAAGTTATCATAAGCAGCACAACCGCTGGCGTTCCGTAAATAAAACCGCAGTAAAGGTTGGCAAGCCATCGTATAAATTTGTTATTTCGCAAGAGCAGAAAGCAAATAAGGCAAGCAAAAATTGTTCCAAAAAATTGAGCGGCAATGGAAATCAGCATTGTAACGCCAAGCCCATTGCTTATCATTTTCCAGCGATTTTCGGTAATGAGGTTACGTTCCACGCCTGTTTTTACCCAAGTGATAAAAGCGTTTTCTGTTTTTGTTTCTGTAGGCAATGCCAAATCTGTTCTTTTCACAACCAAAACTGCAAGGAGCTTGTTTATTCCATCAGACATTATAGCACTTTGCTTTCGCTCTTCTGTTAAATCAAAAGAAGCTGCGGAAATATCCGCTTTTCCCGAAGAAACATATAAAAGAATTCCTCCATAAGACATATCTCTGTAATCCATTTTTTTGCCCAAAAATTGAGCAAATCTCTGCATTGTTTCTATTTGAAAACCAACAATTTCATTGTCTCTGCCCAAAAAACTCATTGGAGCAAATCCAGAGGCTCCAGCAACAATAAGCGTTCCGTTTTCACCGCTTAGTTCAATTTTCGGCAGAGTATCAGGAAAAGTTTCATTCTCTCTCCATCTTGCATTCATTTCTGCTAATGTTCCGTCTGCTTTTATTTTTGCAAGAAATTCATTGAATTGAGCGCAAATTTCTTCGTTTCTGCACACTGCTCCATCTTCAATTTTATATAAATCTTCGGGAATGTAAATAACTTCCAAATCAGAATAGCGTTCCTGAGTTTTTAAGCTATTTACAAAATAATCCGGTTTCAATGCTGCATCTGTTTTGCGGAGTTTTACCGCTTCAAGCATTTCTCCAAATTCCTGAAATTGAACCACATCTTTTGTTTTGAAAATTCTGTTCGCTTCTCTTTCATCAAGGTTGTCGCCAACCTGAACCGCAATTCTTTTTTCAATAAAATCAGACCATTGCCGTTCTGTTTGGCCAACCGCCAAATTCGCTAAAAGCAACGTAATAATAAACATAAATACAATTTTCATGGATAAAACTCTTTTTCTTTGGGGAATATAGTAATCGCTGATTAAGTCGCTTTGGGTTTGGGGTATGGGGTTAATCAGCATTTACTATATTATACTCATGGAAAAGAGCAAAAAAATAATCGCTAAGCTTGCCGAAAACAGCAAAATTGGAATTGCAGGGGTTCTTGCAGGTATATTCTGCATTGCTTTCTCGGTGATTTACACCTTTATTTGCTATAAAAATCGGCAAGACTAGGCGTAGAAGAGCAGTAACTGGCACGATTTTTGCATTTAGCTCTGTATGGTTAATGGACTTTACACGGCGCGCAATGGAATGATGCTTTTGCAAGAGATGATGGACAATACCGCCCACAATCTCTCAAATGCAAACACAACTGGATTTAAAAAATCCCTCATGGCAAGCATTGCCCAGGTTGATATTGAGCGAAACGATGAGCTAAAGCTTCATCAAGATGAAGACCATCAGATGTCTGAGAATTATATAGACTACTCGCAGGGCAGCCTGCTTAGAACAGAGAATCCATTGGATTTAGCTCTTGAAAGCTCTGGATTTTTTGAAATTGAAACGGAAAATGGAATTAGATACACCAGAAACGGCAGTTTTACCCTAAATGGAATGGGTTATTTGGTAACCTTGCAAGGCCACAAAGTGCTTGGCGAAGACGGACTGCCGATAAATTTAGAAGAAGCAAGCGAATTTCATGTTTCTGCTTCTGGAAGAGTTTATGGAAATGGAAAAGAAGCAACCAAGCTTTCCATTGTTGATTTTGAAGACAAAAGAGCCGAGCTTGGACGTGAAGGTTACAATCTTTACTATTCAAAAACAGGAGCTGAACCACAACAAGCGCTCAATGCAACTGTAAAGCAAGGTTTTTTGGAAAGCTCCAATGTGAGCGTAATTGATTCAATGGTCGAAATGATAAGGTTTCAGCGAAACTATGAAGCAAATCAAAAATCAATTACCTCAACGGATGAAACTTTGAGCAAAGCGGTAAATGATATAGGAAGAGTTGGCTAGCGAATTCTAACGCTTATAGCTGTGGCTATTAAAATTGCCAAGTAAATTACCAGAGCCACGAAAGAAATATTGTTAGCGCCTTCTAGGCAAAGGCTTTCTATTTTCAATTCCAGCGGTATGTCTGTTGGATTTTTCCAGCCAGAGAATATCTCCATGCCAGCCACTGCGGAAAAATTTTTTGTATTATGGATGTTTTTAGCTTTTTGCTGCTCATACCAGTAATCCGGCGTGTAAAAATGTTCCATTGCTATTGAATAGCGTTTTGCTCCAGTCAAATGAAGTTCTTTTAGAAAAGGTTTCATATAGCTATGGTCGGTCAATGTCAGTATCTGCACAATAATCTCTTTAAAATCTTCGGAGTTTTTCAAATTGAGCACAAGTGAATCCATAAGATTCCAATTTTTGCTCTCGCCGGTTTCAGCAAAAGAAAACCCTATTCCGCAATGCTCGCTTTCATTTGACAAATAACATTTAAAAGCAAAGGGTTCTGTTTCTGCCAAAGCAGCTTCTCCATAAGAGCGAATATTCACAAAATCCGCTTCAATGCATTTTACTTTTTTTCCGCTTGGAAAAAACGCATAAAAAGCTATGCCCGCTATGCCTAAAAGCAATAGAACAGCCCTCAAATAACGTTTCTTCATAAACTTTTTATCTTTGGAGGCCTGCCTCTTTTGCGAACAGTCGCAGACTCTCCACCCAAAGATACCCTCAAAGTCGGGCGCACAGCCTTTGCCATATTGCTATTATTAATATCATTTAAAGAAAAATTCGCAGGTTTATTTTGAACAAACAGAGAACTCAATTTGCTTGCACCAGGAGGTTTGGATTTATCAAACTCTTCTGCTATGGCTTTTAGCTTAGCCGATTCTTTTTCCTGTTTTAGCACGTTTCTTTCTCGTTTTCCAGGACGCTTGCATGGTTTCCATTTTACCGCCAAGTCGCGAGCTGTTTTTTCTTCCAATTCCTCAACTGTCGGCAAAAGCAAATCTGCCGGGATTTCAATATTCATAGAGATTCTCCTGAATTCCAAATTTGCATTTCCGGTTCAACAGTCAAGCCATAATATACATGCTGCTGAAGCCGATCTTCTATGTAATACAGAGTGCCACCGCTTGCGGCTCCACAGCCTACGCATGCACCTTGGTAGCGTATCAAAATGGTTTTCCCGTTTTTAATACCCAGCACCTCCAAGCCGCCACCATCGTTGGCAAGCATGGCGCGCACATGTTCATTTAAGCACTCGTCTATATTTTTAAGTTTCTGTTCTTCGCTCAAGGCTGCCCACTGCGCATCTGCCTCTGACCTGCCCTCTGCGGAGCAGGCTTTTAGCTTTTCGCTTCCCATAGCAGCTCTAACTGCAAAAGCAACATTCTTTTTTTCTGGCCAAGCTTCTATTAACATGGCTGGTAATTTTGCTGCTATTTGAAAGTCTGCGTTCTCGGGCAAAACATCAAATTTGCCGAATAAATTCTCAAGCGATAAATTTTGAATTTCGTCTATTTTTTTGCCCAAAAGTTCCTCGCAAAGAATATCTGCAAGGGCGGTGAGCATTGGCCCGCCATAAGTAAAGAACTTCGTATCTAAAATTTCCTCTGTATCGGGGTCTATCAAAACATAAATTTTAAGCGTCCCAGATTTAGCATCTATCAAGCCGAGGCCTTTATCATTTGCCTCCACTTGAAAGATAGCCCCACGTCGCTTGGGAAAACGAGCGATTTGAGCAATATTTTCTGGAATATCCACATCTTCCGACATAGTAAAAGAAATATAGAAAATGATATGGCGGCCTGCAATAGCAAGCATGTAAAGATTGGCGCTGGCATACGAAACCAAGTATGGCAGGGTAAAAATCTTAGCGCAATTTTAACAATATTGTAATCAAAAGCTAATAATTAATTTCAATATTTATGCTACGCTAATGAAAGTAGGTATATTAACAAGCGGCGGTGATTGCGCAGGGCTTAATGCTGTTATGAGCGCCTTTGCAAAGGCAATGGCGGCAATTGAGCCTAAGATTGAAATTTGCGGAATTATCAACGGATACGACGGGCTTATCAACCGCAAATACCGCATGATAAAGCCAGAAGATTTTTTTGATATTTTAAAACTGGGCGGAACAATTTTGGGCACATCGCGGCAGCCATATAAAAAGCTAATTCAGGTTGAGGAAAATACAAAAGCTGCGCAAATGAAAGAAAATTATCGCAAAATGGGCTTGGATTTTCTGCTTGTTTTGGGAGGCCAGGGCACGCACAAGACGGCGGCATTTTTGTCTAGCGAGGGTCTTAAAATTATAGCTTTGCCAAAAACCATAGACAACGATATTTGGGGAACGGATTTTACATTTGGCTTTCATTCGGCGGTAAATGTTGCAACGGAATGCTTAGACAGAGTGCAAACCACAGCTGCGAGCCATAGGCGCGTGATGCTGGTAGAAATAATGGGCAACAAGGCAGGATGGCTGACATTGTATGCAGGCATTGGAGGAGGCGCAGATATTATACTTATCCCGGAAATTCCGCATGATATTGACAAGATTGCAAGGGCAGTGGAATGCGTAGAGAAACAAAAAGGATTTTGCGTTATTGCTGCTGCGGAGGGCGCTATGGATAAAGAGGAAGCGCTTCTTTCAAAAAAAGAACGCATGCAGAAACGAGCTGAGGCTGGCGAGAAAACTGCTTCCAACAGAATTGCAAAAGCCATAGAAGAGAAGCTTAATATTGAAACCCGCGTTGTTGTTCCGGGGCACATTCAGCGCGGCGGCAGTCCAAGCCCTTATGACCGAGTGATTTGCGCACAAATGGGCGCTTATGCTGCAAAGCTTGCTGCGGAACGTTGTTTTGGCGTAACCGTAGCTTTGAACAGCGGAAAAATAAATTTTAACAATCTCGCCGATATTGCCGGCAAAACAAAACTTGTAACGCCAAAGCACGAATTAGTTCAAACGGCTAGGGATATGGGTATTTTCTTTGGGGAACTTTGCTGATGATGAGAAAGAAATATTCACGGCACAGCGGATAGTTTCTCCATTCTAATCACCAGCCTTTCTTCTCTTTTAGATAGCGCCAAGTCCACGGAAAATAATATTTCCCAATCGTTTTGCTCCTCGTAATCTTGGAGCATTCGCGAAACTTCCCAAGTATCGCCGTTCTTTTTAATTTCGGTATGCTTGTTGGAACGCCCCTCTGCATCCATGCGCAATTCTCCGTGAGTTTCAGTGTATTGCTTGCGCAAAGCGGCGAGGTTTTTTTCGCTGAATTCCTCGCTCGGCTCAAAGCAGGCGGCAGCAGCGGCAAAATCGTCTTTGCTCCATGCAACCAAAAATTGCAGCACAAGCGCTTTAACCATTCGCTCGCTAACAGCAAAGGGCGGCAAAGGCTCTTCTTTTTCTTCTGGCAATGCAAATTCCGGGTTCTGCATTCTTTGCCATTCGTCCAAAAGCGAAGAATCAACTCTTTGCAGCATTTCGCGCAAATAGTCTTGCGTTTCCAAAATTTCTTCGTTCTTGTATTTTTGAGAAACTGTGTGAGCAAGCACTTTGTAAACGCTGTTTACATGCCGCAAAAGCAAGCCCTCAATTCGCTCCAAGCCATATAGTTTTATATAACCGGAAAATGAATAGCACTCGGCAAACATTTCCAAAACAATCGTTTGCGGATGCACTTTTTCTCCGCAAACCCAGGGATGTTTTTTTGCAAATTCTGCAAAGTTTGCTTCTATCCACTCCGCATTCTCTGGCTCTGGCGGTCGCATTTCTTCCAAGCGTGCCTGCCTTTCTTCAAAATCAATTCCCTGAGCCTTCATTTCTGCAATTGCCTCGTTTTTAAGCCTTGCAAGCTGTTTGCGCCTCACCATTTCCGCTTCTTCCAAAATCGCTTCTATAAGAGTGAGCAAGGTTAATGCATTTAAGTCAGCGATTTTTTCCATGCTTTCCAAGAGCCAGAGCGAAAGTGGCTGGTGCATGGCAAAGCGGTCATTTAAATCTGCGTTTTCTATTACATTCTGCGCAATGAGAGAGCGGTAAATTTGCTTTGCGCGTTTTATATGAATTTTCTTTTGCTCTTTTGTGTCGTGGCAATTCATTATTAAATTATGCAAAGCTCGGCAGCCATGCGGCACAGTTTGCAAAATTATATTCGCATCAACGGCAAATCTAGAAATCAATTTTTCCGGTTCGCCGTTTATGAGCTTTTCAAAGGTAGTTTTATCCCAGTTTACAAATTTTTCAGGGGGGCTTGCTTTTTGATATTTTCTCCCTGTTTTGCTGAACTTTGCTTCTCGGAGCTTGTTTTCTATAACGTGCTCCGGAGCCTGCGCAACAACATAGCCAACGGAATCAAAGCCTTTTCGCCCTGCTCGCCCCGCAATTTGATGAAAATCTCTCACAGGCAAAATAACGGTTTTTTCGCCATTGAATTTGCTCAGTTTTGTGAAAAGCACGGTGCGAATCGGCACATTGACGCCAACTCCCAAAGTATCCGTTCCGCATATAATTGGCAGCAAGCCTTGCTGCGCCATTTTTTCGGTTAAAATTCTGTATTTTGGCAAAAGCCCTGCGTGGTGCAAACCAATGCCTTGTTTTAGCCATCTTTTTATATCCGCTCCAAATGGGCTTGAAAATCTAAAGTCAGCGAGGGTTTCCGCTATTTTGTCTTTTTTGAGCAAGCCTGCAATATCCAAGCTGGTAAAGGCCTGCGCATTTTCTGCAGCCTCGCTTTGCGTGAAATGCACAACGTAAACGGGACCTTTGCCTTCGTTCAGCAATTTTTGAATTTCGTTGGAGAGCGGGCTTTCGGAATACATAAATTCCAAGGGAACGGGTCGCTCTGCGTTTCTTATGCACACGCTTTGCAGCCCGTTTAATTTTGTCATTTCGCTTTCAAAAAACGATGTGTCGCCAAGAGTTGCAGATATTAAAAGGAACTGTGTCTGCTTCATGGCAAGCAGCGGAATTTGCCAGGCTGCGCCTCTTTCTTTGTCGCTGTAATAATGAAATTCATCCATAGCAACTGCGCCTATTTTTGAATTTTCGCCATCTCTCAAAGCGATTTGCTCCAAAATTTCCGCTGTGCAGCAGAGTATTGGCGCATTATGGTTAACGGCAGCGTCGCCCGTTGAAAGCCCAACGTTCTGCGCTCCAAATTCCTTGCAAAGCGCCATCCATTTTTCATTCACCAATGCTTTTATTGGGCAAGTATAAACCGAACGCATATTTTTGGAAAGCATCAATCTGTGCAAAAAACTTGCAACCAGAGATTTTCCAGAGCCTGTTGGCGTAGCAAGTATAACATTTTTGCCATCCAAAAGCTCCATAACCGCTTCTTCTTGAGCAGGGTAAAGCGAAAACCCTTTGCTTTGGGTTTCGGTGAGAAAGTCGGTTAGAATGTCGGGCATTTTGTCTTTATGGAAAATAGTAATAAATTGGTCCGAAAATGTTTGAATATCGCCCACGAACACTCCTATAAATCGCCTTTCAGCAAACCCCCTATAACTATACAATTTAATGACAAGGTATTGACAAAAGTCGAAAATGAAATTATATTTAGTGTATGTTTTTTAAAAAAGAGGTTCTTTATGAACAAAGCACTAGTCACTGTCCTGTTAACAACGTTGGTTATTTTAAGCTCTTGCTCTAGCGATAACGGCAATTTTTCAGGTACAACTTCGCAAGGTTCTGGTTGGGATAGCAAAGGTTCTGATAGCGGTAGCAATACGGTATCAGAAAGCGGTTCTTTCACAGATAGCCGGGATTATAAAACTTACAAATGGGTTAAAATAGGTAGCCAAATATGGATGGCGGAAAATTTGAATTATAATGCAAACGGCAGTTTATGTTACAACAATCAAGTTAGCAACTGTGCTACTTACGGTAGGCTTTATAATTGGGATATGGCTAGAACAGCTTGCCCTTCAGGCTGGCATTTGCCTAGTAATGCGGAGTGGTCTATACTTAAGGATCTTGTTGGTTCACCAACAGACACTAAACTGAAAGCAACTAATGGTTGGCCTAGCTCTTATAGCGGCACAGCCGATTACCGTTTTTCGGCTTTGCCAGGTGGTACTGGTTTATCTGTGCCAAACG
>Ga0099364_10013533_pt1 | contig 10935 bp, 8 predicted proteins | sample TergutTh196P3_FD_73070 | JGI IMG/M metagenome (GOLD analysis project Ga0099364, IMG submission 73070) | Microcerotermes parvus P3 segment gut microbial communities from Pointe-Noire, Republic of the Congo - Th196 P3 | ecosystem: Host-associated > Arthropoda: Insects > Digestive system > Gut ... | reverse complement strand
GGGGGAGGTCTCCCCCGGACCCCCCACTGGGGGACTTGGCAGTCCCCCAGGCCCTCTCGCGGGTAATACGGGGGTTTTGTCTGTGCGAGACACGGCTGTTTACCGTAAGGGGCTTGTCCGGGCTGTCCTGGCCTCGGTTTCAGGTTTTCTCTCTTTTTGTCTTCTTTGTTCTTACCGGCCATGCCCTTGCACTTTCTTTGCTGTCTCCACAGGGAACTGCCCTAACATGGCGTATGTGTCGTACAATGTAAAATCTAAAACATGACATCCGTGTAGGGACGCCATATATGGCGTCCGCGGGCGACCGGGACGGCCGCTCCTGCAAGGGTTTGCGCCCTAACAAATCTGTGTTTCCGGCAGCTATGTAGGGACACGGCACGCCGTGTCCCTAACATATCTGCCGAAAAAAACCTTATCTCCCCGTATCCCCCGCCGCCGGGGCGGGGCTTCGGAGCCAGCACACCACCGTCGTACCCGTTCCCCCGGCGCTCTCCAGCTCCACCCGGCCGCCGTGGTGTTCGGCGATGTGCTTTACAATGGACAGCCCCAGGCCCGTGCCGCCGGTTTTTTTGGAGCGGGATTTATCCACCCGGTAAAACCGTTCAAATACCCGGTGCCGATGCTCGCCGGAAATGCCGATGCCGGTGTCGGTCACGGCGATTTTGGCAAAGCCGTTTTCCGCGGACAGCGAAACCGTGACCTCGCCGTTTTCCGTGTTGTATTTGATGGCGTTGTCAATCAAATTGTACAGCAGCTCGTCCATCATTCGCCGGCTTGCCGTCACGCGCAGCTCGCCGCCGGTTACGCGGACGGCGACGCGCTTTTCCTCCGCTTTCCCGCGCAGCGCCTCAATGACGGACTCCGTCAGCTCGCATAGGTCAAACTCCGAATCCTCCCGGATGATTTTGCCTTCGTCAAACTCGGACAGCCGGATGATGTCCTCGATGATGCTGACTAAACGCCGCGCCTGTACGGAGATTTTCTCCGCGAAGCCCCGCACGTCCTCCGGCTTCGCCATGCCGTTTTCGATCATCTCGGCCAGCGCGGAGATGCTCGTCAGCGGCGTTTTTAATTCATGGGATACATTCGCGGAAAACTCCCGCCGCTGTTTTTCGGCTTCATACCGTTCGGTGATGTCAAACAGAAGAATAACGCCGCCGGTCAGCGCGTCGCCGTCCCGCACGGGGCTGAAATAGATATGATAAACCCTGCCGCCGTGTTCAAACTCCATCTCCGCGCCCGTGCCGGCCAGGCATTGCTTGACGCCCTGCCCGAAGTCGATGTCGCGGCAGATATGCAGGATGTTTTTGCGCGGCATGTCGTTTTCGCCGAACACATCCGCCGCGCTCTTGTTGGCCATCAGCACCGCGCCGGCTTCGTCCATCAGGATCATGCCCTCTTTCATGTGGCCTGTGATCGCTTCGATGGTGTCGGCCCGGTGCTTCAGCGTGACGATCTGGGCCGCGATTTCCCGTTTTTGCTCCGCGATTTTTTTCATCAACGGAAGCAGCTCATCGTATTCCGTAAGCTCGGGCGCGTCGAGGTCGAGGCTGTTGAGGGGGTCTGTGATGCGCCGGGTCAGCCGCCGGGAGATATACAGCGCCAGACACGCCGCCAGCAGCAGGCAAATCAGCACAACCGGGATAAATCCCCGCATGATACGCGCCATATTGTCCGTCGTGAGGGCCAGCCGCAGGACATTTCCGTCCGCCGTCCGCATGGCGTAATAGCGGGTCGTCTCGCCCAGCGTGTCGGAAAACCGCTCGCTCTCGCCCCGGCCGTTTTGCAGGGCGTCCCTGACCTCGGGCCGGTCGAGGTGATTTTCCATCGTCTCCGGGTCGGCCCGGTTGTCATAGATAACGGCTCCCGTTGCGTCAATGAGGGAAACGCGCAGCGTCCGCAGGCCGCTCATGATCTGGGAGGAGAAGACCCCCGCGGACAGAAAGCCCCACAGCGCGGCGAACACCAGCACCGTCAGGCAAATCAGCAGGCCCATGCTTCGGGCAATGCGTTTTTTCAACCGCCATCACGCTCCAAACATATACCCGACGCTACGGATCGTTTTGATGTAGTCTCCCGCCGCCCCCAGCTTTTGCCGGAGCGACCCGATGTGCATATCCAGCGTCCGGCTCCCGCCTTCAAAATCATAGTCCCAGACCGCCTCCATGAGCTTATCCCGGCTGAGCGCCAGCTCCTTGTTGAGGACAAGATAATGCAGCAGCTCATATTCCTTATACGTCAGGCTGACCGCTTCCCCGTTCACGGACGCCAGGCGGCGGGCGGGATTCAGCAGAAGGCCCCCATACTCCAGCACGCCCGCCTCCGGCTCCGCCGGCGCGGCGCGGCGCGACAGGGCGTTGACGCGGGAAATCAGCTCCATCACGCCGAACGGCTTTGTGATATAATCATCCGCGCCCATGTCCAGCCCTTTCACCTTGTCAACCTCGCTGCCCTTTGCCGACAGCAGGATCACGGGGAGCGTTTTGGTTTGCGGGGTGCTCCGCAGTTGTTTCAAAAGGGCCAGGCCGTCGTCCCCCGGCAGCATAATGTCCAGCAGGACGAGATTCGGCGGGGCGTTTTCCATCGCGGCGAAAAAGTCCGCGCCGGTTTCAAAGCCCGACGCTTCCCATCCCGCCGACCGCAGAGCGTACTCTACGAATTCGCGTATGGGCTCGTCATCCTCAACGATATAGACCCTTGGCATATACCCGGCTCCTTACGCGGCGCGCCGTCTCCGGCGCGCCCTATGATTTGTTGTGCTTCCCGGTGATCGAGAACACCACCCACCCGGCAATGTTGACCGCGTGGTCGCCGATGCGCTCGAAGTATTTGGCAATCATCTGTAAATCCATAGCCTGTTCGCCGTTTTCCCCGTCGGCGCGGGTCAGCTGGATCAGGTCGCGCCGGACGCGGATGAACAATTCGTCCACGATATCGTCGGATTCAATCACCGCGTTGGCCAGCGCCAGGTCCTTCTTGACAAAGGCGTCGATGCTGTCCGTCACCATTTTCGCCGTGGCTTCGGCCATTTGGGGGATATGCTCCAGCTTGTTGATGTACGGCGTCCCGGCGAGGTAGAGGGTGATCTCGGAAATGTCCGCGGCCTGGTCGCCGATGCGTTCCATGTCGGTGATCATTTTCAGCGCCGCCGAAACCAGCCGCAGATCCTTCGCGATGGGCTGCTGCTGTAAGAGCAGCTTGAGACACAGCGCCTCGATGTCTTTTTCCTTTTGGTCGATCTCCGCGTCAAAGGCGACGGCTTGCCTGGCCAGCGCGGTGTTCTGCTTTTCCAGCGCGTCAATGGCCAGGGCGATGGCCTTTTCGATCAGCGCGCCCATTTCGATCAGCATATCGTTGAGCAAGCCGAGCTGGGCGTCGAATTTATTCCGCATCAGCCAAACCTCCCTGTTATATAGTCCTCACAGCGCGGATCCTTCGGGTCGGAGAAGATCTGCTCCGAGCTTCCGTACTCCACCATCTCCCCCAGCAGAAAGAAAGCGGTTTTGTCGGAAATGCGCGTGGCCTGCTGCATATTGTGCGTCACGATGACGACGGTATACTGTTTTTTCAGCTCCATCACCAGGTCCTCGATTTTCGAGGTGGAAATCGGGTCTAACGCGCTGGTCGGCTCATCCATCAGCAAAACCTCCGGCTCCACCGACAGCGCCCGCGCGATACAGAGCCGCTGCTGCTGACCGCCCGACAGGGACAGCGCGGATTTTTTCAGCCTGTCCTTGGCCTCGTCCCATATCGCCGCGCCGCGCAGGGCTTTCTCCACGATCTCGTCCAGCCGGTACCGGGATTTTATGCCGTGCGTCCTGGGTCCGAAGGCGATATTGTCATAAATGCTCATGGGGAACGGATTGGGCTTTTGAAAGACCATGCCGACCCGCTTCCGCAGCAGATTGATGTCCATGTCGCCGTAAATATCCTCGCCGTCAAGCCGCATGTCGCCTGTGATTTTACAGCCCTCCACCAAATCGTTCATGCGGTTCAGGCTTTTAATCAGCGTGGACTTCCCGCAGCCCGAAGGCCCGATAAAGGCGGTGATGGCGTTGGCCTCTATGTCCATCGAGACATTGTGCAGCGCCTGAAAATCATTATACCATAGATTCACGCCGGACAGTTCAAATTTATTCATCCTAATCCTCCGTTACCGTAATTGGCGTATAACCCGCCGTTCCGCCGCCGCCGAAAGCGTGTTGATCCCGACGACCACCGCCAGAAGGATCACGGCGGTCGCGTAGGCTTCGTCGACATGATGGCCCTCCACGGCCAGCTGGTACACATGCAGGGCCAGCGTCCGCCCCTGTGAAAACAGGTTTTCCGGCATTTTGATTACATTGCCGAGGGTATAAACCAGCGCGGCGGTCTCTCCGACAATCCGCCCGACCGCCAAAATGACGCCGGCGAAAATACCCGGCATGGCCGACGGCAGAATGACGCGGAACACCGTGCGAAGCCGTCCCGCCCCCAGGGCGAACGAGCCTTCGCGGTAGCTGTCGGGGATGGACTTCAGGCTCTCCTCGGTGGTGCGCATGATCAGCGGGAGAATCATGATGGCCAGGGTGAAGCAGCCCGCCAGGATCGACCGCCGCCAGCCCAGCAGGTTGGCGAAAAAGATATAGCCGAACAGGCCGAACACGATGGACGGAATCCCCGCCAGCGTTTCCGCGGTCATGCGGATTACCCGCACCGGCCGGCTGCCGCGCTTGGCGTATTCCACCAGATAAACGGCCGTGCATATCCCGAAGGGCACGGCGATGAGCAGCGTCATCCCCACCATGATCAGGGTGGTGACCAGCGCGGGAAAGAGCGATTGATTGTCCACGGTATAGACCGGGGAAAACAGCGACGGTTTGATGTGCGGAACGCCTCGGATCAAAATAAATCCGACCAGATACGCCAAGATGAACAGGGTAAAAATGCCCGCGCCCCATACCAGCAGGAAGCGGAGCCAGTCCATCGGTTTTTTGCGCCGCCAAATTTTCATGCTTTTTCCCTGCCTTTATTCAGCGTGGAGAAGAGCAGATTGATCAGCAGGATGAAGACAAACAGCACAACGCCCGTGGCAATCAGCGCGCCCTCGTGCAGGCTGCCGTACTCAACATAGTTCATCTCCATCACGATATTGGTGGTCATGGTGCGCACCCCTTTGAGAAACTCATAGGGCATCCGCAGCGCGGTCTGGTTGCCCGCCACCATTCTGACCGCCATCGTTTCGCCGATGGCGCGTCCCACGCCCAGCACGATTGCCGCCATCACGCCTGACCGCGCGGCGGGCAGGACGACCTTGAACACCGCCCGCTCGTGGCTCGCGCCCAGCGCGACGGCGCCCTCGTACAGCTCCGGCGGCACGGCGCGGAGGTTGGTCTCCGCGATGCTGATGACGGTGGGCAGGATCATGACGCCCAGCAGCACCGACGCCGTCAGCATGGTGCTGCCGCTGACCATGTCAAAGCGTTCCCCCAGAAAGCCGAAAATCATCGGCACCAAAAACATCATGCCGAAAAAGCCGTAAATAACCGACGGAACCCCCGCCATCAGGTTGACGGCCGGCTTGAGGACGCGGTATAGGGCTTTCGGGCACATCCTGGCCATAAAAACAGCCGTCCACAGTCCGATCGGCACGCCCAGCGCGATGGCTCCGCCCGTGACATAGATGCTGCCCAGGATCATCGGGAGGATGCCGAAGGAGGGTTCGCTGTAGAGCGCCGCGGGCTGCCATTTCCGCCCCAGCAGAAATTGGAGCGGCCCGATTTCAAAAAGCGTCGGAAGCCCCTGATAGAGCAAAAAAACGCAAATCAGCGCCACCGACACTACAGACGCCAGCGCCGCCATAAAAAAGGCGGCGCGCATCACACGTTCTTTCTGCATGGGGTTTAGTTAACTCCCGACCAGCGGGTGATTTCGCCGGTGAAAATCTCCTTGACCTGCTCAATGGACAGGTTGGAGAGGGGGTTGGCCGTATTGACGATAACGGCGACGCCGTCGAGGGCGATGCTGATCGGCGTGAGGGTTTCCAGCTCGGCTTCCCTCAGCTCACGGCTGGACATGCCGATGTCATACTCGCCCGAGGTGGCGCCGTTGATGCCGTCGCCTGAGCCTGTGCTGGAAATGTCAATGGTCACGCCGTCGTTGAGCGCCAGATACGCCTCGCGCATTCTCTGCATCAGCGGTTCCACCGACGTAGAGCCGCCGATCCTCAGAGCGCCGGTCAGACCAGCGGCGGTGTATTCGGGCGCGCCGTCGTCAATCATCGTCCAACTGCTGCCCAGTTGGGCCTGCCCCTGATCCGAAAGCATAAAGAGGATAAAATCCTCGACCAGCGGGTCGGCTTGCTTTTCGTCGGTCACGCAAACCAAAAACGGGCGCTGGATGGCATAGCTGCCGTCCTTGACGGTCGCGTTGGAGGGCGTCACGCCGTCGATGGAGAGGGCTTTGACGGTGTCGTTCAGCGAACCGACGGAGATATAGCCGACGGCGTATTCGCTGGCGCCGACCTGGGAGAGAATTTCATTGGTCGAGCCGAGGACGACGGCTTCCCCGTACATGTCGTCGCCGACGCCGGTGATGCTGACAAAGGCGTCGCGGGTCCCGCTGCCGTCCTCGCGGGTATGTACGCCGATAACGCGGCTGGTGTCAAAGGCGGGGCCGGGATCGACGGGCGTCTCGCTGGCCGGGGCGGACGTCGGGTTGTTGTTCGGGGCGGGCGGCGTGCTGTTGGCCGGAGCGGGCGAGGGGGATGAGCAGGCTGTGAACAGCGAGAGGGTCAGTACCGCGGCGGTAAGCAGGACAAATGTTTTCTTCATGGGTCTTCTCCTTACATGTTTTATTGTACACATGGGCACAGTGAGCATCATAAACGACGGAGGTAAAATCCATAGACAGGCGCGTGTAAAATCTATGTAATTTTTCTCCCCGCGCCGCCGCCTGACAACCGGTATTTTCCGGCCCTTTTTATCCAGATATTAGTAATTTAATTTTAAGGAGGTACATAGCCCCATGAGAAATCTCAAGAAGCTGCTGGCGTTAATGCTGGCAACGGCGATGGTGCTCTCGGTCGGCTCGATTGCGAGCGCGAACACCATCGAAGACGCGCCGGACGCCGACGCGAGCGCCGCCCTGTTGGCGCAGTACGGCGATCTGGAAAAGGATTACGCCGGAGCCGTACAGTTCATGCTCGACCTGGAAATCGTCAAGGGCGACGCGGCGACGGGCGAGCTGCATCTGGCTCTGCCGTACACGCGCGTGCAATTTGCCGCGCTGCTGTACATCAGCCAAAACGGCGGCAAGAGCATCCCCGCCGTGTACACGACAATGCAGCCCTACTTCTCGGACATCAGCTCCAGCCACTGGGGCTACGGCTACGCCAACTGGGCCGGCGTGACCGGGCTGTTTGAGGGAACCGGCGAGAACCAGCTTGCCCCCGACAAGGAAATCACCCTTGTAGAGGGTCTGCTGGCCGTGATGAAGGCTCTGGGCCTCCGCACCGATTTGGAAGGCATCGACGGCCTGTCCTGGGACGGCGCGGCGCAGCGCTTTGTCATCAGCCTCGCTTATGAGCTGGGTCTCTTCAAAAACCTGATGACGCTGGACGCGGACGGCATCCTGAACCGCGCCGAGGCGTTCCTGCTCAACCAGTATTACATCGAATCCGAGCAGATCCGCTACTCCTTCATCACCGGCGCGCGTTACCGCACGGGGCCTGACGCTTCCGTTGACGTATGGGGCGCTGACCCGGGCGCGAACGTCAGCCAAAAGCTGATCTACACGCAGTTCGGTCTGGCCACATCCGAAATGACCGTTCTGGCCGACGGCGCGTGGATCAATCTGTCCGGCGGTTCCGCCGACCGGAGCGGCAAGGCGCTGGTCAACAACGTCGCCAAGGAAGGCGCTGCCGTGAATAACGCCGCGCTGCCCCTGTCCGTCGCCGTGACCGAGAAGCTCGGCTTCGGCCTTGAGGACATCGGGCACACCTTCAAAGTCACCTATGCTCACAAGAGCGGCGACATCGAGAAGGTGTACGGAGAGGCCGTGCAGCTGACCAAGGATTTATCCTTCAGCGGCAAAAACAGAGCGACCATCCAGGCCGAAATGAGGGATAAGACCGGCGCGAGCAGCGGTTTTGCCAGCCCGGCCTATGACAAGTGGTTCCTCAACTACCGCGCTCCGATCACCGAATTTTTGGCGCTAAAAGGAGAGGGCTTGGACAGCTGGGTGGCCGGCGGATACCTCTTCGACATTACGATTCCGGCAGCAATTGAGGACGCCGCTGTAACCGCATGGAGATCCGAAGACGATACATGGGGTCTCAGCGCCAACACTGTCGCCGCCCTGAACAGTGCGTACAAGCGTCTCGGTTTCGCCCTGTGGTGGAATGCGCTCAGCGCAAGCGATAGAGATTCCAACAACGGAACCGCCGCCCCGAACACTCCGGGCGTAATTGCCACCGAAGCCGGTTTTGACATGTCGGAAGACCGCTTTGACAACGTGAATTTCCGCGTTGTGTACGACAACGACAACGCAATCAAATACGTTTTCGCGGAAATCTACACCTTCGGCAAGGTCAAGGAAATCGACGGCGACAGCAAGCTGCAGATGAACCTGAACGCGGCCGGCATCGGCGGCGCGGAGACCAAGAACATCTACGGCATCGACGCGAAGGAAAGCTGGGCGAGCAACACCCGTGTGGCGGCCTACCGCATCGGCGGCGCCAAGTGGGGCATTGTCGAGCTGGAACAGCTCAGCGGCAAGATCACCGAATTTACGGGCGACACCTCCGGCGATCAGACGCTGGTTCTGGCCGGATCGACCCTGCGCCGCAGCAATACGATCAACGGCATAAAGAATCAGGGCGGCGGCGTGATTTTCTCGCTGGCCCTCGTCACACAGGAGGGCACGGCGTACCTGCTGAACGGCAGAATGGCCGAGTGGGTTCAAGACACCGACACCCCGCCCGATTCCTACGCGCTGGTTACGAAGTCGCAGGTCATCGGAACCACAGGTTCCATCACGGGCGGCAGTCTGGAATACTGGGTCCAGCTGATGCTGGACGACGGAACCGCAGAAAACTATCAAGTGAAGGCCGTCATGAATCCCGGCAGCCAAACCCTCGGCGGCTCCGGCAATAACGTCACGGCAGGCAATGTGCTTTCGCTCAATTACAAGCTGTTCGGCTACGTCGTCGGCAGCGATAATCTGGTGACCCTGCATGTGCCCGGAAATTATGTAGCGGAAACACCCAACAGCGCTACCGTTGCAAGCCTTGAGACAGGCACAGTGTTTAACAATGCCGTTTTCGGTCCTGCGAATACCAAGTACATCGTTCCCGCCACCGTGACCTACATCAGTCTGAACGGCGGGACCGACTGGAAGGTCTACAAGGGCCAGACCATCCCGAAAATCACGGTCACTGCGGGAACCAATTATGTGAACCTGATCACGAGACAGACCTTTACTGCCAACGACACCGCTTCGGTGGTCGCCCTGAGATTCGGCGGCGCCGATCTGCCCGATGACGTCAGCAGCGGCCTGTGGGCCGTCGCGCTGGGCCAGCCCACCACGATTTCCGGCGGCCAGACCATCGACGTCCTGACCCCGAGCGGCAAGGTCACCCTGACCTGCGAGGGCACGCTGTTCACCGCCGCGCGGAGAGGCGGCGGGACCGGTCTGGTCAAGGGCATCCTCTTTGACTACGAGGTCACGGGCGGCAAGGTCACCCAGGTCGTCGTCGGCGGCGACAAGGCGGGAACCTTCGTCAGTAACAATGGCGGCAACAGGATTGGCGGCATCAATGTCGACCTGAACTTCCTGGTGAATCAAGGCGGCGCCCAAGGCGCGGCGATCACCGCAAATTCGAGGTTCTTCAACATTGACACCGGCGAAGTGCTCACCAAGGCCGAAGCCGCCGGCATAAGCTTCAACAGCGGCGGTAACCCGCCCGGATTGAACGTCCTGATGTCCAACGCCAATGTTCTCGGCTCATCCAACACCAACTGGGCCGTGATCGTCAGCAGCAGCGCCATTCCGGAGTCGCTGTTAGACCCGACGTTTGCCGCTACGCTCGTTGCAACGCCGAGCGCCGATTTGGGGACAGGTGTGACCATCAGCGCGCCCACGGTTAGCGGCGATGTCGTCAGCCTCACCGTCAGCGGCACAACCAGCGATGTTCCGACCGCGATCGAGTACACAGATGTCGTCGCGGGTATCTTTGACGGCGGCCCGCTCTGGAGCGGCGGATCAGACGAGAAAACGCATAACAAGGAAGTTGCCATCGTCGGCATTAAGCTCGCGGACATGCTGAATGCCGGCGGGATTGTCGATGACACTACGGTTATGCTCGTTCAAAGAAACAATGCGTTAGATGAGATGTACCCTGCGGAGTTCGACCAGGATAACGCGCCAGGCAACAGCCGGTACACTAAGGCGAAGGCATACGCCGACTGGGCAACCGACGGCCTGCGCGACGATGCCTCGGGATACTTCTACTTTACCGTGGCTCCGGGTCAGAAAGTCACCTTTGAGGTTTGGAAGGGTAATATTGGAGACTGGATACTCTGGCATCCCATCGAGAGGACAGCAGATGACGATGGGCAGTACGCCGAGCAAGCAGGCTATGGCAACTTGCTTCTCAGAATCGACATCAATGTTACCATGACCTTCTTCACACCCTAACCCCTCCGCAACGCACTAGCCTCTAGTCAAGCGCAACGCACGGCCCCCCGAGAAATCGGGGGGCCGTGTGCGCGCGTGGGTGGAAATGCGGCGCGCGTCCTGTAGGGGCGGCAACCTGCCGCCCGTGACCGCCGATGGATGGATGATATGGGTATGATTGAACGCACGGGCGGCAAATTGCCGCCCCTACAAGGGTCATTGCGGGCTTGCCCCGCAATCTCCCGGGGGGATCGCGAATCCCGGGGGATTGCGGGTCAA
>Ga0099364_10013532_pt1 | contig 10936 bp, 8 predicted proteins | sample TergutTh196P3_FD_73070 | JGI IMG/M metagenome (GOLD analysis project Ga0099364, IMG submission 73070) | Microcerotermes parvus P3 segment gut microbial communities from Pointe-Noire, Republic of the Congo - Th196 P3 | ecosystem: Host-associated > Arthropoda: Insects > Digestive system > Gut ... | reverse complement strand
AAGACGTTTATTTTGCTTCGCAAAGCGGAGCATGGATGCGGAGCGCCGTTCAGTTGAGGCAGGATGCCTCTCCTGAGCGAAAGAAGCAAAAAAACGTCTTTCGAGCGCAAGGGGTCTGTACTGTAACAAGGCAATGAATAGTTACCGGAGCTTTACATATTTCAATACAATATTATCAAATAACTATTGTAATAGGCTCAGTCGCGTGATAACATGTGCTAAAAGTGTTGAAAAGAAAAGTGTAGAAAGGAGAGAGTTAAAATGAATCAGAATTCGCAGAATCCATTTTCGATATGGATGGACGCAAACAAAAACATGCTTGACACATGGAATACATGGGCCGCCCAGATGACACCGTGGGCGGATAAACAAAAGGTAGGCGCCGAGGAGGGCGCATGGCCGTTCGGGAGCTGGTTTGATCTCCTGCAAAAGAGTTTTATGAAAAACCCGATGTTATCTTTCATGGGCGGAATGGATCTAAACGCGGTCACACCGGACCAAATCTTTTCACAGTGGCAGGACAGCATGAAGACCATGTCGCATTTCATCCCTAACAAGTCCGTCAGGGACACCTATGATCGCTTCCTGGACGCCGGCATGCTCTTCAGCGGGCTTCGGAGCTTCTGGAACACCTTCATAAAAGACATGCCAAAAGACATAACGGATATCGAGGCATACATACAGCAGATGCTTGAGTATTACCAGGACATGGGAAAGACCTTAATCCACCCGTTCATGCCGGAACAGATCCGGTCTATGTTTTTTGTCACCCCCCTCGGGAACATAGACACCATACAATACATGCTGTCTGATTTTTTCCAGCCTTTGCTTGAAAATTCCGAAGCCGCACAAAAACTGTTAGTGAAAGCCATGTCCGGCGACAGCGAGGCCTATATCGAGTTTCTTAAAGCATGGAAAGAGACGTACAAAAACTCCGTCTCAAAACTCTTAAACATACCGGCTGTCGGCTCAAACCGCGAGGCTATCGAAAAAATGATGAAGCTGCTTGATTACTATGTCAACTTCAATGTCAAAGCAAATGAATGCAGCGTTACGGTATCTAACCTGTTTAATGATACCATGAGCAACATCCTTAAACATCTGGTCGAGCTTCAGGCGGACGGCAAAGAGCCGCAGACCTTCATGGAGTTTTACTCTATCTGGTCCGGCTTTAATGAGCGCGCTTTCGAGACGATGTTTTCAACCGACGAGTTCGCCAAGCTCATGAATGACATGATCTCCGCCGGATCCAAGCTAAAAATCATCCTTGACGATCTGTTACAGGATATGCTGTCTGTCCTTCCTTTGACGAACAGCCGCGACTTTAACGATATCGGCAAGGTAGTTTTTGACCTCCGCAAGCGCGTAAATAAACTGGAAAAGGAATTAAAGCGCTTATCGACCGCGAGCGATCAGTGAAATAGTTAAGGAGAATGCAGATGATGACCGGATATCGTTTTGACCTTGAAAAGAACATAAAAGAAGCCATCAATATCAATACAAAGCTGTTAGCCGGCTTGCGCAATATGATGGAACTGGAAGAAGTAGATATAGCGACGACCCCCAAGGACGTCGTTTACACCGAGGACAAGATGCAAATATACCATTATAAGCCTGCGGTGCCTAAGCCTCATTCCATTCCCATACTAATCGCCTATGCGCTGGTCAACAAGCAGTACATGCTGGACATACAAGAGAGCAGAAGCGTAGTCAAAAAGTGGCTTGCCGAAGGACTGGACGTCTATATGATCGACTGGGGTTATCCCAGCAGCGTAGACAAATTCCTTGACATGGAAGACTATATAGACGGATACCTTAACAATGCGGTAGACTTTGTCCGTGAGCGGCATAAGCTGAAGGCAATAAACCTGATCGGCATCTGCCAGGGCGGCACCATGAGTGTGGTTTACGCGTCGCTCTATCCGGAGAAGATCAAGAACCTGGTCACCTTCGTCATGCCGTTTGATTTCGATGTTGACGACGGCCTGCTGCTCAAATGGAGCAAGACCATGGATATAGACTCCATGGTAGACGCCGAAGGCGGGCTATACAGCGGCGTTAACATGAACGTCGGCTATAATATGCTCAAACCTTTTGAGTTGTCTTATGACAAATATATCTATTTTATCGACAAGCTCGACAACAAAGAAGCCGTCACCGATTTCATACGAATGGAAACATGGATATACGACAGCCCCAATCAGGCCGGACCGATGCTAAAAAGCTTTGTCAAGGATTTCTACATCGATAACAAGCTGTGTAAAAACGAATATGAACTAGCCGGGCGCAAGGTTGACCTCGCGAATCTCACCATGCCTGTTTTATGCATACTCGGGCAGAAGGATCACTTAGTGCCCCCCTCGTCCACAAGGCCTTTCATCGACGCCATCCCCAGCAAGGATAAGGAACTAAGGGAATACCCTGTCGGGCATATAGGCATATTCGTCAGTTCCAGAGCCCAAAACGAGATCGGCCCCGGCGTTGCAAAGTGGATCAAAGCGCGAAAATGACCGGCAACGCGGTCATTGATCGGTGGTCAGTGGTTGTTTGTATACCACTGACCACTATTTAGGCGCCATTACTGTCGCTTCGCCTTCGATAATGCTCTTCCCGTCCTGATTTGTACAGGTTGTCTTCAGGATTACGCGGTTCTTCTCGGCAATTATCTCTATAACCTCAACCGTGGCGGTGATCGTATCGCCAAAGTATACGGGCGCCGTGAACTTGAGCGTTTGGCTCATATATATGCTGCCCGGTCCCGGAAGCTGAACGCCTATTACCGCAGAAATCAAACCCGCAGAAAACATTCCGTGCGCTATCCTGTCTTTGAACATAGTACCCTTTGCGTATTCCTGATTGATATGAGCGGGGTTGACGTCTCCGGTGATGCCGGCGAACAGATAAATGTCCGTCTCTGTGACTGTCTTGGCAAAACTGGCTTTTTGCCCGATCTCAAGCTTGTCGATAGTATAACCTTGCATAATTTCCTCCCAAATATTATGATATTTCTGCCCGTATAACACCAGCTTATGCTTTTCTCGCATGATTATATCACAGCCGGTCAAATAAGCAAATAAATTACAAAAATTTGTTATATTAAACAAAAAATAAGGAGGATCATATGAACATTCAAAGAGAAGATTTTTTAAGTGAGAAAAAAATACGTATGGAGAAGATCGACAAAATGATGGTCTCTAACAATCTTGACGCGGTGCTGTTTACTTCCCCTGCGCAGCAGGCGTATCAGGTACACGTCAAGTATGTCGCGGGAGTTCCGCTGACGACGCGCCGCGCATTTGTTTTCAAAGAGTTGGGAAAGGAGCCGACTTTTTTCCTTCCGATGGCGGGAGACAGGAAAACCTATCCCAATAAGAGCTGGATCGAAACAGAGAATCTCTATCTGGGAAACATGCTGCCTACCGTTATTGGTCTTGTTGAAAAACTTACGCAAAACAAACCTCGCATCGGTTGGGCGACCCCGTCTGAAATACCGCATGAGATATACTCCGCGCTTACCGGTACAAAAGCGGAATTTGTTGACGTCACAGACGATTTTACCATTCTGAGGGCAAATAAGTCCGAGTACGAGATAGCTCTGACAAAACTGGCCTCAGACCTGACTGTGGAGTCCTTCGAGGACCTCATACGGCAAATAAAACCCGGAATGACTGAGTGGCAGCTTATCGGCGGTGCGATAGGTTTTCTCGCTCAGCGGGGCGCTGAAGAGCTGCTTGTGCTGGGGCAGTCTAAAAAACCTTTCGCCACTATCCACAGGCCGACAGACGTAACGCTGGGTCCGACAGACATTTTTGTCTACTCGGCGGAGATCGCAGGTCCGGGCGGTTACTGGACGCAACTTATCCGCCCCGTTTTCATGGACAGGGCAGCGCATCCGGACGCTTATGACATATGGAAAGTAGCGCTGGAAGCCGAGCAGGCGGCGGCGGACGCCGCGCGTCCCGGCAACAGAGTCTGCGACGTCCATAACGCCGTCGATCATATAATCAGAAAACACGGAATGAACATGAACTACTGGGCCGGCCACGGCATGGGCGCCGACCTCGGGGACGGCGTTGATATAAGTCCCGAAAACACGATGGAGATCGTCCCAAACATGGCGCTGACGCTCCAGCCGTCCGTGGAGGGTAAGGAAAACAGCCTTCTCTACGGCAACACATTTCTGACAACAGAAACCGGCGACGCAATAAACCTCACCGGCAAGTATATGAACTCCCCGTACTTAGATGATTTAATCAGAGAAGTTGGTTTCGCAGATATGTAATTTAGGGATTAGGGACTAGGGATTAGTAGGACGATGGAACAACAATACCCAAACAAACAGACTATTCCCTGATCCCTGATCCCTGATCCCTAGTCTACACTTTTAAGCGACTCGACCATATCTATGCGTACCAGCCTGCGGTAGGTCACAAGATTGACAAACAGCGCAAAAGCAACCGACAGCGCAGCCGAAAGAGCAAAGCTGACCGGGCGCAGTACATGCGGAAATTTCAGCATATCTATCTCTACCGACCTGAGCACAAATGTCGTCAGGCCGATGCCGCCGAATATACCCAACGCTATTCCCATCAGCGTTATAAACAGTATCTCCCTGTAAATATATGTGGCTGTCTCCGTATCCTGAAATCCCAGCACTTTTATCGTGGCAAGCTCGCGCGTCCTTTCGGTCACATTTATCAGAGTCAGATTAAACAGCACCACAAACGCGAGCGCACAGGCGGAAACGATCAGCACTACCGTCACCACGCCCAGCACATCTGTCGAATCGCTGATGCTGCTTACCAGGCTCGCCGTTTGTATGACCGCCCGCACCTTACTGTTTTCCAGAATACCTTCCGCGTCTACATCCCCGCTAAGCAGCATGGCATTAGGCTTAAGCTCGCGTCCGAACATTTCCGTATAGTCTTCGGGCGGGAGATACACAAAATGCTGGATGTAGTTTTCCACTATACCCGCCGCCTTTACCAAGTAGGCGGCGCCGCCCGGCGTAGTCAGCGTAAAGATATCCCCCACAGCGATATCCCATGTGCGGGCCAGTTTTTCGGTTATCACCGCGCCGTCAAAATGCTCCGGCGCCGGCTTGCCTGTCGTTGGGTTAAGAAAATTGACATACTCCCGCAGCAGCATGAAGTCCTCGGGTATGACCAGCGCGGCCGTTGTCCCGCCGGAACCCTTCCCCACAGTCACGGACTCCTCGCGTATGAAAAGCCGCGCTTCCGGCGTCAGCGCCTCAAGCTGCTCCCTCAGTTCGGTTGAGTTTACTTCACTGGTATATACGATCGCGTCATACTCTATGATATCCCCATATTGTATCAGCGCAACGCTGCCTATGCTGTCGCGCAGCCCGAACGCGGTCAGCAGCAGCGCTGCGCAGCCCGCAATACCCGCAAGCGTCATAAGAAGACGCTTTTTGTATCTGAAAATATTTCTTGCGGTGACTTTGCTTATAAACCCCATCCTTTTCCAGACAGGCCGGATCCTTTCAAGCATCACGCGTTTTCCGGCTTTTGGCGCTTTTGGGCGCATAAGATCCGCCGGTTCGCACCGCATGGCCCCTATGCACGTCATCAGCGTCACAGCCGTCAGCAAAGCCGCAGTCACGACAACGGCAAATGCGGCAATCCCAAGGGGTATGGGCCGCTCCATCGGCGGCATGTCATATAGATGCCCGTACGCGTCTCCTATGATCATCGGGAACAGGTTGCTCCCGGCGATAACGCCCAATACACTCCCTGAGATACTGCACAACAGCGCGTAAAGAACGTACTTCAGCAAAATCGCAGCCGGGCGGTACCCCAGCGCTTTATACACGCCTATCTGTGTGCGGTGTTCTTCGACCAGGCGCGTCATAGACGTCAGCGATACCAGAATAGCCACCAGGAAAAATACCATAGGAAACACATAACCGACGCTTTGCAGTCTCAGTGTGTCCTGATAATAAGACTCGAAAGCCGTGCCGCTTTCACGGGTAAAAACAAACCATTCGGGGTCAGGCGCGTCGTCTAACTTAGACTGCGCATCGACAAGCTCCTCATGTGCGTCGTTAAGGGTGTTTCGCGCATCGGCTTCCTCTTCTGCCAGGCGCATCAGGCCGTCATCGTACTCTTCAGCGCCCTCGGTATACTCATCCCAGCCGTCGTCAATCTTTAGCTGTGCCTCCGCCCTCTCTTTTTCCAACGTTAACCGCGCCTCCCGGAGCTGCTCACGGCCGCTGTCTATACTGCTTTGCGCGTCATGTAACGCCGCCCAGCCCGCGTTTAGTTCCGCATGCCCCCCTGCAAGAGCTGCCAGGGCATGTGATATCTGCTCATACTGCGCGTCCAGTTCCGGCGAAACGCCTTGCGGGGCTATCCCCATGAGCGCGGCAAGCCCGGCTTCCAGCTCCGCGCGGGCCTGGTCCATTCGCAGTTGACCTTCGAACAGCGTATCCCACTGCGCATTAATCTGCGCCTGCCCGTCAAAAAGTTCGGCTTCTCGTCTTAGTATCTCCTCGAGCCCGTCTGATATCTCTCTGTCCAGCGTCTCTTGCGCGTCATTGAGTTCGGCGCGGGCGTCATTGAGTTTGACTTCCGCATCCGATAGTTCGGTGCGGGCTTCGGCAAGCTCCTCTTCAAGCTCACGCAGACCGTCATAATACTCCGCCCAACCGTCATCTATTTCGATTTGCGCGTCTCGCAGTTCCTCCCTGAACACTTCTGAGCGCACTTCGCCGGTATCTTCAAACCGCCGCTTCCAAACATCCGCGGCGGCTTTGTATTGCTCCGAGACATTGTGAATATCCCCGGAATTTTCCATAAGAACATAAATATCTGTGTATACGTCTATAATATATGCGTCGGGGTGAAGGTACGCGTAATACCTCAGCGTGCCGTTGCCAAGTGTCGTACGTCCGCGCTCAAAGGTGACATACAGCGGTGATGTGACCGTCCCGGTTATCGTGAATTCCTCGGTTTCAAAGACGCTTGAGTATGCCTCCATATCGCTGAGCGAAAACGAAATAACGTCGCCGATAGAAAAGCCCCCTTCGCGGAGTACCCTGGGTTCGACAGCTATCTCCCGCGCGTTTATGGGGAGTCTGCCCGCCATAAGCCGGACAGTATTCAGCTCTTCCGGCAGCGCGTATGTGCGAACCGGGCGCAAATCGGTCCGCACATCCAGATAAACGTCAAAAATATACGTGGGCAAAACAACTGCCGCGCCCTCCGTTTCTCGTACCGCGTCAACGTCCCCGCTGTTAAAGCCGGTAACGGACTTGAGTTGTATGTCATACAGTCCGTGCGCCTTATACTCCCTGTCGGCGGCGTCCCGCATGTTTATTGAGGTCGCCTGTATACCCACCACTGCGGTAGCGCCAAGCATGGTTATAACGATAAGAGACAAGCATCGCGCCCTTATCTTCCATAATTCCCGAAAAACATCCTTCCAAAACGGATTAATTATCTCACCACCTACCTAACGGGTTAGGCTTCGCCAGGGGCTTTGCCAGGGGCTTTGCCAGGGGCTTCGCCAGGGATTAGGGATCAGGGATTAGGGAACAGTATTAATGTTTTGGAATCTCAGCTATAGTTACATAAATACCCAAACCAAAAGACTAATCCCTAGTCCCTAGTCCCTAATCCCTGCGCGGCTCCGCCGCGCTTACATAAATACCCAAACCAAAAGACTAATCCCTAATCCCTAGTCCCTAATCCCTGCGCGGCTCTGCCGCGCTTACCACTCTATCTCCGACACCGGCAGGGGATTTGGATTATCTGTCACGGCTTCGACTTTACCGCTTTTTATCTTGACCACCCTGTCCGCCATAGGCGTGATGGCCGAGTTATGCGTTATCACCACCACTGTGACGCCTTTTTCCCTGCAGGTGTCCTGAAGCAGTTTCAAAATACCCTTGCCGGTCTGATAATCCAGAGCGCCGGTCGGTTCGTCGCAGAGCAGCAGTTTGGGGTTCTTTGCCAGTGCCCGGGCTATCGCGACCCTCTGCTGTTCCCCTCCCGACAGTTGTGCCGGGAAGTTGCCCATCCGGTCTTCCAGCCCCACATCGCGTAATACCGCCTTCGGGTCCAGCGCGTCTTTACGTATGTGGCTGGCAAGCTCAACATTTTCAAGGGCGGTCAGATTCTGGATCAAGTTATAAAACTGGAACACAAATCCGACGTCATTGCGCCGGTACAGGCATCTGTCGCGTTTGCCGAGGCTTGCTATATTACGACCGCCCACCGTGATCTCTCCCGCCGTTGCCGAGTCCATTCCTCCCAACAAGTTAAGTACGGTTGTTTTCCCCGCGCCCGACGGCCCGACGATCACATTAAACCGTCCTTCCTTCAATGTGAAGTCTATCCCATCGGCGGCGCGTACCGCAACGTCACCTGTGCGGTACGCGCGCACCACATCTTTAAATTCTACATAATTTGACTTTTGCTCATCAGCGGGAACTATACTCACAAGTTCATCCCCTCAGTCATATAGGTGAAATCTCCGTGTATAATGTAGCACCCCAAGCCGCTGTTTTATCACGCGCTTGCCCCGGGGTAAATACCCTTTATTCTTTATCAGTTACTATCTTTTCATAGTAAGCGGCCCCGAGGATACCCATAAGGAGAGGGGCAAGGGCTACCACTATGACAAAGTAAGCGACCGCGAGGATGATGCCGATAAAGGGTATCATCGCGATAAAGTAAAATATGATGGACAAAACGAAAATACAAATAACTATCAGAAAATCGGCAAGGAACATCTTGCCTTTGTAGCCGCTGGTTTGTGCCATGGATTTTTTCAGCGCCTCCGTAGCCACGATATCCGGCTCGGCAAGCATTATGTACGGGACAAAACGATATGAGTAACTCTTGATGATCGCGAATATAAAGCCAATAATCGGGATAAGGCCCCATATCAGTATCCATAGAGATCTCCACCCCATTCCGCCCGCATTGCGGAAAAACTTCTTGTTGAAACCTTCGAATAACTGCGTCGAGCTGACGTCTTTGCCTCGATAGCCATTTAAATATATGGAGGCCATGCCCAACTCAAGCACTAAAACGATCGGCAGCCAGATGATAGGCACAACTCCGAAAAAACTAGCAAGGATGGTCATAAGCCCGTAAAGCAGGGACAGTCCCCAGAGGCGTATCGGTTTTTTAAAGAGGAATGCAAAGGCTTTTGAGTATATCTCACCTATAAAACCGCTCGGCTGCGGCTTATACGCGCCTCTCGGCTGCGGTGGTTGGTATCCTTGCGGAGGCGGTTGGTATCCTTGCGGAGGCGGTTGGTATCCCTGCGGGGGCGGCTGATATCCCTGCGGAGGCGGCTGGTAACCCGATGGGGGTGGTTGGTATCCAGATGGAGGCGGTTGGTATCCCTGCGGCGGAGGCAGCTGCTGCTCCTGTGGAGGCGGTTGGGGGGCGTCCGGCGAGGCCATATGAGAACCGCATTTTATGCAAAAGCGGTTTTCAGCGGCGTTTTCCGTGCCACATTTTTGACAAAACATGATAATACTCCTCTCTTTTGTTTGTTATATAATAATTAATTCATGCGTGGATTTATTAAGGACTTCGGTCCCGGTTTCTGTTATCGCCACAATGTTTTCGACCCTCATGCCGAACTTTCCAGGCAGATTGACGCCCGGCTCTATCGAAAAGCACATTCCCTTTTCCAGTCTTTTTGGGTTACTCGCTTTTATGTCCGGCGCCTCATGTCCCATATACCCTATCCCGTGGCCAACACGGTTGATGAAATACTCACCATACCCGGCGTTATCGATAACATCCCTGGCAGCCTTGTCTATATCAGGTATAAAGGCGCCTTCGCAGCAGGCTGCCTGCCCTGTTTCGGTGGCCCTGCGGCAAATCTCGTATACATTCCTCTGCTCATCCGTGACGCCCCCCACAAAAACCGTACGGGACATATCCGAACACATATCATTATACGTGCAGCCAAAATCAAGCAAGACCACATCCAGGGTTTCGATCGCCCTTTCTCCTCCCAAATAATGAGGGAAAGCGGAGTTGGGGCCGGACGCTACGATTGCCCATGGTTTCACCCCGCCGTGCCTTTCCATCTCCGCAAACAGGAAGTCTTTAATCTCCGCCTCCCGCATACCGGGCCTTATAAACCCGGTGACGTCACTGAAAACCTTATCCGTTATGGCAGCCGAGAGCCTGAGATTTTCAAGCTCCTCCGCCGTTTTGATAATGCGCGTTTCCTCCAGCATCGGCTTTGCGTTTACGAATCTCACCCCCGCCGCAGCGGCGATCTCAAGCACGTTAAACGCCGGAGCGGTCGAGTTGACGCCGATAGATTTGCCCGCAAGCCCCTCGCTTTCCAGTATCTTGCGTACCGATTCCGCCATGACCTCGCCGTCAAACCAGCTCATCACCCTTACTCCGGGAATAGCGTGTAAAAGCTCGTCTTTGTAGATCAGATTACACACATAAAAACAGTCACCGTCGTTTTTAATAAACAATCCCTGAAACCGCTCGCACATCATCGGCGTAAAACCCGCCAGAAACTTCAGTTCCTCCGACGGACAAACCAAAACAGCATCAAGACCGCGCTCATTCATAAAACTCACAAGCTTCGAAACAGATTCAGCCCTAATCATATCAAACTCCTCACGTTATGTAGAATCAACACGCCATCGGACTAATCCCTGACCCCTAATCTCTTATAAAACACACAGAGTGCGTAACAACAGTATACTATCATGCATATGTTTTGTATAGAGTAGAATTATAATAAAATATAAAAAAGTTCTGTTGTCTTACAGTTTCATAAGACGACAGAACTTTTCTTTGAGGTGACGCCGCGATGCAGATAGAGTATATTACAACTCTGAAACAGTTTCTTTGTTATTGAATGTGCGCTTGATCTCAGCTCTGGTCATTATCTGCAATGGCAAGTAATAACCCATAAGTACGCC
>Ga0099364_10013531_pt1 | contig 10937 bp, 4 predicted proteins | sample TergutTh196P3_FD_73070 | JGI IMG/M metagenome (GOLD analysis project Ga0099364, IMG submission 73070) | Microcerotermes parvus P3 segment gut microbial communities from Pointe-Noire, Republic of the Congo - Th196 P3 | ecosystem: Host-associated > Arthropoda: Insects > Digestive system > Gut ... | reverse complement strand
CCGGCCGTACTGTGGCCCTGGGGCTAACTCAGCTTCTAACAGAAATGAGTACCAGGAATATGTCTTGCGGGGTAAAGGCGACCGGTGCGTAAGGCTGACAACCTTACCCCCTTCATGTGCCAATTGTCTTGAAATCTGGGACCCTCAACCTACTGGAACCCTCAGGGTCTGTCCAGACCCGTAATGGGATTGATTTACCTTTTAATTGAATTAATATTAAGACTCACTATTCCTACGTTAGCAACAGCGTGCATGTAGCCTGTGTGTAAGTAAATGCGAGTGGAAGCAGAAAAAGGGAGCAATATTTTGTTGTTAAGTTTTAGAGAGTTTTGTTGTGATAATACAAGCAATAAAGCAAGGTGTTTTTCTGACTCCGACAACCGTCACTCGTCGCAAAATAAATTTATGTGCTTGAAATTTTTGACATTACTTTGAGGATGATTACGTAATGTGCCTACAAAATTTAATCAATACTGGGGTAACTGATTCGGTAACCACTGCAGCGTCGTACTTTGCCGATTACACCAAAAATATCTCTGTCAAGAATATCCCAGTTTCATGACGTCAATTTTAAGTGGAACAGTGACTTCGTGGTATTTTTATAAGACTCTTCTCTACAGTGCCACGAAAGGTTCAGTTGAAACGTTTTCTGTGGAATTGTCGGAACTTTTCTTTTAAATTCGATCGGTCTTTTCCAAATAGTAAATTAAATTCTCGGACAATATGCTCCATGTTCCATGGGCTTGAAAATACTTCTCTGGAACTAGCTTATTAACCCGAAATTGACCTCTGTTTTTATCACTACCGTTACAGCTAACTTATGAATGTTCTAAGTTCAAACTCTTATCATTATTTTTACCTTCTGACTAGGTGTACTTTCAGATTCTGACTTCCATTACTCTCAACTACCAAGCATTGTTACTCTAAAATTCATACTGCCGTCGCTTTAAATTTGTATATTCTCCTTCAAATTCCCACTATCAACACTCTTAACTTCTGAACGTTTTTATTCCCAAATTCTGAATCTCCTCACTTTCAACTGCTGCAAACCTACTGCAAGTATTTGTTCTCACATGCCTGAGTAATAGTGCCCTGAAGAATATAACATTATTTTCTTAAGATTTAGCTAAATCGCCCCCATGAACTCATTAATTTAACAATAAATAACTATGAATTTTACACACACAATGTATTTATATTCATTTGTTTCTCAATATGATCATAGAATTTATCTCTTACAGCAGTAACAATTCGATCTTCGCAGGGAGATGCAGTGAGTTTCAGCATGTCTGGCAGGAAGTTATTTTAAAATATTGCGTGTGGGATATTCGTGATTCTTATGGCTATTTTAAGTAATTTAACGATCTTTTGTATGGCTAAAGTTCATTAACTTAAAGGGAGATTATAAAGTTGCGTAGAAAAGGAGAAGAAAGACAGTGCTTTTTTAATTTGCTTAAAGCATATATAAGGGCAACATGTCGTATATTTGGTTTTTTTCTTCCTTTAAAAAGAGAATCCTTTCTGTTATGCAAACAACGTATGTTTTCAAAGCAAAGTTTCGAAATTCTTCCTTGGTTTTCTCTGCTACCTTAACACAGCCTCGAGTTGGAAAATGGATATTAAAATTAAAATTATTTTTAGTGCATATTATAAAAACAGTGTAGAATAAATGACAAAGCTTTTGTTTAAAAAGTGCTACAACAGAGTTAGTACTTACCTGAAAACAAGCCTATTTATCTAGTATACCGTTTTAGACTTGAGGTTATCATGGCGGTAAGTATAAAGATTGTTTGCTACGTTGATGTGACGAGATGTTTTTGGTGAATGTGTGCCATCAATGACAGGATTCTGTTGACCCTCTTATTCCCCAAGAATGTAACACAAGTGTCCTCTAAAACGCCAGTACTTCCATCATATTACACGCCATCGACTTCCTAACAATATCAATAACCTTGTAAGGTTACAGGAGTTATTGTTGTTTTCTGTCTTGCATATCGTCCTCCCTCAGTGTCAGCTGTTCAGTTATTTGTGGGTTTTTGCAGGACGGAATTGTCAATAGTATGGAATTTCCAAACACACTGAAGTAATATAATATTCATATTATAGCAGCCTCCACGTGAATTTCTAAAGTGTAAACTAAGAATATAATTTCCAGGACTTTCTTTGAATTCATACAAATTTTCTATTCGATAAATTACAAATAAGAGCTTTATAAAGATCAGAGCAATATAGAAGATATTCTTCTTGTACTGTTTGGCCCCGGAAGAGTGAGTGGTACCCAGAATTTATTTGAAATGCTGGGAACCACTCACTCAATAACAAAGCGTCACATCTGAGAAGACTCAAATCCTATGACACAATGTTACATCCCAGAAAACTCAAATCGTATATCACAGTGGCACATCACTTGACCCGAATCCTATAACACAGCGTCACATCCCAGAAGACTCAAATCCTATGACACAGTGTTACATCCCAGAAAACTAAAATCGTATGGCACAGTGCCACATTTCATTACCCGAATCCTATGACACAGTGTGTCACACCTCAGAAGACTCGAAACTTACGACAAAATGTCACATGCCCGAAGACTCAAATCCTAAGACAGAATGTCACATTCCATGAGACTCGAATTCTATGAAACAGTCTCATATCCCAGTAGACCCAAATTCTATGACATAGTGCCTCATCGCAGAATACTGGAGTCGTACGACCAAGTGTCACATTGCAGAAGACTCGAATTTTAAGAAAAGGTGTACCATTCCAGAAGAGCTGAACTCTGAAGACTGCGCTGTTAACCTCAAACCTCGGTTAACCAGAGCAATTTCGTTAAGATGTGATCCTTGTGACTTGTTTTCAAACGTTGACAGGTTCGAATCTCAGTCGGAACATCAAATAACCTAAACGATATTTTTCGCGAATTTTCGAATTCCCTACGGACAAGTGTTTGGGCACGAACTGCTGTAAGACAGCTTCCTGACGCATCCTTTCCTATTCATGTTTACTTACAAATCTTACAATTCTACAATGTATAGACAAAGACACTGAGAACGACATTACAATATGTGTAAATGAAAAACATATCTTTTGATTTTTTTGTTATATTCGGTTTGAGCTCCCTTAATAACTCGGCATGCCTCCTACCTGAGTCAGCTGTTGCCACGTGTCCTCCAGCGTGTTTCGTTTAGGATAATTGTACGTGCAGCTTCGATGTTCTATCTTGCAGCGACGTCATTTCTGGAGTGTAAAATTAAGGCAACACCGGCCTTTGTATACTTATAGTCTAAACTAGTGACAGTGTCATTAAAAAAGCATAAACAAGAACATTATCCCTTTAAACCGAAATAATAAATTAACATACTTTCTTTCGAAGGAAATACGGTATATCCTTTATATTGTTTCAGCAAACAATTTAGTGTAGCAATATTCCTCTGGACGTAAATTAGGGAGCTGTCTGCTTTGATAGTCTTCCAGGATATAAGATACCCTCTTTTCTATTCAGAACGGTGTCCAGTACTTCCAGGTAAGTGTCCCATAACTGGACCACGATATCTTTCCTCCAATTCCTTCCTAATCCTCCATTCACCCAAAATTTAATGCCATGTATTGTAAAACACAGTCATTTTCAAATGATTGTTACACTTCATTGTGTTTTCTGGAAAAATAAATAAGAAAGGATTTCACTGCTACGCTTCTCGTTACACAACACTTTCACGTTACGTTTGTTATTTTACGTCCAATAGCAGGCAGAAAAAGAAGTCCCTTGGTTCGACTCCTTCCACGTGTCTCTCAAACTGTTACCCTTCCTTCTTTCAACGTAATTCCCTATATTTCCTCAAGTCATCTATTACGCTGTCTGCACAAAACTTGGTAGTGACTGGGGCATTACTACGTTCCTTGTCGACAATAGCTTTGGGTTGGTTGATAAAATAGAGCCCACTGCAGGGGAAAATAACAGTAAGCAGAAGGGCGGTAGTGTCTTCTTTCGCACTATCCGCTGGAATTCTTTATGTGACGTAAGTTTAAGAAATCTGTGCGTGGTTTGCCCTCCTAAATATAACACGTGTAATTTGCTTCGCCACAGGAATCAACTTCCTTATAAGGTCGTCATTTCCTGCCGAATTGTCGAACGGGTTGTTGTGGCGAAAAACCTCTAGATTTGTAGTAGGGAAACGACTAGTTCGATCCACGACCAGCTCAAAAGCTATCGTAGGTTTGTCGTAGTCTTCCTCAGTTTCTCCAAACAACTCCTGCGATATTACCTCGACTGAATACCACGACTTCCTTCCAAATCACTTCTTAAAACTCTACATATCCGCTTCGCAATACAAACTAAAAATGATGGCTGAATTACAAGGGTAGTATAATGCTGACGGAGGCCTCTCGAAATATCACACACAGAACACAAGAAAACATCATTCTTTTGAAAGAACCTTTGTTATTGTGTCTTACTGCTGTCGAGAAATATTACATTTTTAATACCGACATTCCTTTAAGGGAAACACATTCCGAAAATAACAGAGTTGTTTGAAGTCATGATCACGTTCCTTGTTCCATCTTACCACTTTTAAAAGCAGTTAACTCCATGCAGAGCACTTGGAATTCCTGTAAATAGGTGTGTGTCAGAAAAAGCTGTTAAATATACATGTATAAGAGACAAGGCTGCCTTCCTAATTTTCTCTGACTGACATCCGTATTGTTGTTTCACCCTCTCCTCTATGAAATTTCCTTCGTGAGTTCCGCAGAGAATAATACTTGTCGGTGAAGTAGTTCGTCACTCTATATAAACCATCCACCTTAGCAGTTTCAATATACTGAATTGTCGGCCGTCTCTACAAATGTCTGGTTGTAACTCAAATGGAATTTGATGAAACAAAAACTGAGTTAATGTCTTTCTACATTCTGAAATGTAAATTTTTATTAGTAAATTTTTCCAGGCATAAAAGTTTTAGGAAAGAAAGGATTTTTTGCAGGGAGTTAAATTACAAAATCACCGAGTATAAAATCAAAATTTAGAACCTCCTGAAAACCTATCCATATTTTGGAAGAAATACGTCTACGCTTTCCTACATCGTGAATTTTAAATTCTGTAAAACACAGTGATTGCTACATGCAACAACGAATGTTGCAGAGATTTTTTCGTCGCAGAGATTTCATGTTTGGGCATTTCTAACAATAACTTTGAGTGGCTCCCTATATAAGGTTAAACAATTTATCTGCGCAACAAAGAACTGAATTTCTTTATATTGTTGAGGTGGAAATTATTCTTTAAATGGCTACACTACTTTGCTATATAACTTAGTTTCGGCAGCAGCATGACCTTGAACACGCACCTCCGTCTACCGCCGAGGGTGAGCTTCAGTGGAGATACACATGAACATCTCCTGTGTGCTGTCATGGTATGTATGGGACAGCTCTACCTTTTGCATACATTACTTAGGGATATGTTATTGAAGAAATAAATAGAAAGGAATCTGCACATAAACGCATCTATTTTAGCGTTCTGCTTAAAGTTTGGAATTTCTGTTTGCGAGAAAGCACACAGGCGGAACAGTCTAACGTCGACAATTAAGTTCGTTTTGCAGTTGCTCTGTATTAACTCTGTAGTCAATGTTATAGGAACTTCATCTCCCACCTCTGGGGGAAAGCGTTAGAACTGCAGTCCATCAATGTCAGCCACACTGTTTACACAGCAAAGTAAATCTTCGACCTTGTAGGCCATATGATAATATGTGCACACACGAGCAAACTCTCTTCAACGGACTACCAACACACGAGGTTTTAGTCTTAAGTACAGAACGTCGAGTCAGGTTCCGACTTCCTGTAAACAAAAGAAACATCGTAAATTTCAACACAGCTGACATTACAGCCATGCAGCAACTTCTTTCATCCACCCGCTGTCACGCAAGTATTTCACCTCCTATAAACTTCGGCTAAGATCAAAGTCCCGAAGATGAGATAAGGCATCAAACGACAAGCAGCATTGACAGTTTGCAATGGGTCTCAATATGCTTCTGTATTCGTAAAATATCAGCCCATTTTCTCAAGCTTTCCCTTGTTAAGTGATCGAACAGAAAACCACAACGGTAAAGCCCGTGCTACGCATTCATTAGCTATACTTACTGACTCCATGGATCAGAGTTCTTCGTGAGAAGTTAACCGAACCGGTTTTCAGCTAGTCAAGAAATTCCCCGCATTTTATGGAAACCGAAAGTTCATTACTGCAAGTATCACAAATGATAAAATGTTCATTACTGCATTCACAAGTGCCCACCACCTGTTCCTATTCATAAGCCATTCTGGACATTATGTTGTTCTGGATCCTGATGGCAAGCGGTTATTACGTAGAGAGGTACCGACTCTTCGGAATTACATGCTGCCTCCAACTGCAAGTTATAATATAAGAAAGTAAGCAGAAGTTTGTTTTGCAGTATTGGTATGTATTTACCAGACTATACTGCGTCATATTCCATAAGAAAGTAACCCTAGTATTGATCGCCGTTAGAACCTCAAACCTAATTCAATGAGTAGCTTGTCTTGTGACAGGTCCAAAGTGACTTCGCCAGGGAGCGCGACCTGGTCCTTCCTCTTTCAGATTCCAATATCTTATCTTTTTCGTAACGTCATGCAGTAGCTGCACACGTCTTCTTCTTCGTCTTCTATTCCCTTCTGTCTTTCATAAAACAATGAGTTTTAAAAAGCAGTTCCTACCCAAAATGTGAGTAATCGAGTAACCCTGGAGCAGGTTTCTCCTGCAGCATCTTCGGTTTCCCTTGTTAATCATCGTTCAGTCCTTACTCCGAACCCGTCTAACATTGAACAGAATATTTCCTGGAAATAACGCTTGTTACCCGCTTAAAATCTTGGTGCATGCAACATGCATGGGAGTGAGGAGAAATAGTCACTGTTTCAGCAGGAAAATTATGTGGGGCGACATACTGTAGATAGAAGGACAATATCAAATTTGTTCTTAAAGGAATATAGTATAATGTATATACTGGTGACGGAGAGAAGGGAACATTATTTATTTCAGGAAGTTTAGACCTACGAATAAAACCTGATGTTACGTGAAAAGTACTTCTACCCTCAAGAAATTAAGTTTCTCTTAAACGTAATTACCTGTCTACCAGGATAAACGGCGTTACTCCCAGAACACATAGCAGTCTATTTATATTGTACACGGATGGTTCAGAAAGTGATGCATACGCTCTTAACTGTAAATCTGTTAACACTTGTCAGGCGTTAGTATATCAGTATTGGCATGAAATGAAGTTCCATCAGAATTGGTAGAGACAAAGAGCGTCTTTGTAGACGTTAAACTGACGGGAACACATGTCGCCTTCTCCAGCTTGCTTGCCACCTGCTCGCCACCGTGAGCTTGCCACTGCTTTCTGAGCTGCCGGCACGCCTGACTCGCGCTAGTGTGCACAAACACGCACACAAATATCTCTCAGGTTTCACGTCTTCGACGGAGAAAATACCGAGCAAGCTAGTGCAGCGGTAACACTCCAAAAGTAACTTCAGGAAAGGCCTACTTTCAAATCCGAAATGGGTAATCGGCTATTGTGTTTGTGGTTATGTGTGGTTTATCTCATTACATGCAGGTAATATCGGGATTGCTGCTCAATTAAGCCACCACAGATCCCTTAGAAACCCTTTTCAATTCATCATTTACGAGACTATATGAAACTAAACAGTCTGAGTTAGAGACAGCTTCATAGAATATATTACCAAACACCTCACAGAGCCAAAAAATCGAAACTTCTTGAAACATTTGAGAGTGGATGGGAAAATATTGCTGAAATTGATCTTAAAGAAATAGGGCTGGAGGCTGTGGACTGGATTCGTCTCGATCATGATTGGGACAAGTGATGGGTTGTCAATTACACGATAATGAACTACGATTCGAGTCTTGTGGGAAGTATGCACACAAAACTTTGCTAAAAAATGAAGTAAACTGATCTCTTAGAATACCAAGGCATATATACGAGAATATAATTTAAATGAATGAGTTACAGTTAATGATGAAGTGTATAAGGAATGTGATCCAGTAAATGTTAACTACAGATGAAATGAATGTCACTCGTGGAGAAACAACAAAGACTACTTCAATGTTACAATAAATGTTTAAATTAGAACCTACTTGTGGAACGTTTAATTATTAAATGACTTCTTTTTGGTTTATATATGCGTTAAAAGTTGTTCTGTGAAGAAAGGGGAATTTAGGGTTTGGTGAAATATTGTGGCTTTTACAGTTCCCCTTATACTGTTATAAGAGTGAAATTTTAGAAGCTATGTTAAACTGCGCATTCGGCTGTTAGTGTAGAAACAATAAATAAATGGTAAAGGTAAATTTGTGCCTTTCTTAATTAAGCATCATGCCTTGACTACCTGAGCGGCAGAGGAGTTACAGGTCCGCGCTTTCTTGAACTCGGCACTGAATAGAATTGTGTTGTCAGTCACCTCCCCGGCCACCCTTTTTTCCCGTTGAAATTGGTGGCTGGGTGGGGGTTCCAGAAGTGTTCTGGAAGTTCAGCACGAAAAGCTTAAGTATATTTTACGGAAATTATTGAAATGTGGAGTAGAAGAAGGTAGCTCAACATTTAAATATATCTCAGGGGACATCGTGAAACTGTAAGCACACGGACATTTCCCGGTATTAGCCGTTCTTAATGTTCGAGCTATACTAGGAGAAAGTTTGCTTTCCTTTGAAGCTTAACAAATTTCGACTGTGTTGCCTATCGGTATCTTTTGACACGATTCTGCTATAAAATTGTGTAATTAAGTAAGTCCCAGAGCAACTAAATAAGTACGGGCAGTTTTCATGTTTTATAAAGGAAATACTGAAGAGAAAGCGTAGCCATGAAAGTGTTTCAGTAGTTACACTAATATGGTGCAGTATACCACTTTCGTCTTTAAACATCAGCGTTCATGTAAGAACGGTTTACATAAAATTTTGCGAAATGTTCGAGAGGAAAATATACGAAAGTAGTGGAAGGTGAAAACACATACCCTGGAACTTTCTATGCCTTCAGTAGCATCAGTACGGAAGTTATTCGATGTGTATTATAAAAAAAATATATGTAACTCTTATGCATGGAAACTGTATTATTATATTTTTATATAAATAAAATACACAAAAATAACGGTAAGTCATAAGTCCGGCCTCATACGGCCAAAGCAGTAACGAAGGAAATGTAATTTATGTCCTTTCTGTTGCTCGAACAGGTTGATACGATGCTACACACTGTATCGCACAGGTTCTGAAGTCTCAGTTATGATGTCTAAAGTAGCTAGCTTCGTGATCGTCAATGATAAGTAGGCGGCATGGAGCACAAGTGACTTCAGACGACCCCATAGGAAAACACGTAGGGGCCTGAGGTCCTGGTGGCTATCCAAACGGTTCACTGCGCCCAGTCTATCCACCAACTTTTGCACCTCGCCAGTGGAAGGAGGTGGTTTTCAATCCTGCTGAAAGTAAAATCGATATTGATTGTGAGTGACAATTCATCCACTAACGTTTCCTAAACATCTTTCAGCAACTAGAGATATCTTTTGGGGTTCAATCCTCCTTCCAAGATCTAGTCCCAGGAGAGTGTTTCCATGTGTCGCGGATCTCACGGTAGTTTGGCCACGAGCATCAGCCGCGACATTAGGATTGTGCTGCACCCGAGACAGTTTTGTGGTGATTTACGTATCCATTGAAATGGAAGCATGTGTCACAGCTAAACATGACATCGTCCACTCGGATTTTTTGTGACCTACAACATTTACAAAATTGAAATCTACATAACATTTCCGTCAAATTCTTGTACAAAACACACCCTGTACGGATGAAAGTTCTGACGTTGGGTAATTCGGTGTACACATGGCTTTGAAAGCACAAATTTAGATGTCATCTTAATTACCGACTTTTCATAATTACTGCTTTCATCACCAACTGGAGTTCTCGGGCGACATTTCTGGATTGTCCGAAACCATCTCTGTCCACTGAAATCTCCAACAAATTCGACGAACAGAACACTGCCCAGGTAGGCGTCAGTTTGGATGAGAACGCTAAAATTCTTCTGCTGTCTGTCGTTGGTTAAGGACAGAGGCATACAAAAGGACACATTTCGCTCTTCCTTGAAGAGTGTACCTTTATTTATAGCACCCACTATATTTTATTTTATGTGAAAAAAAGAGGTAATGTTCCCTACGACATCGTGCTGATGGGACATCTGCTTATAGCGAAAAATTCAGCTTTGATTGACGTCGGGTTGTCTCAGTAAAATTAGTGAACCTAAACGTAATTTATTGCAAACACTATTGTTTGTGAGTACCAAAATGATGTCTGTATTATGTGAAATATTTCAGGTTATTGAGGCAGTGAGCATTACTAATACAATTTCTTTTCGTAAGTGATGTGATATTGTTTGGGTTTAGAACGATCCGCTCCAGGCCTGTACCCAGACCATGAACAGAGGCTTCAATTGTGGATACATATATGTACATATGTTTATAGGCGCATATAATGTGCTGTTTTATATATATATATATATATATAACGTAAAGAACGCCTTTGTCATGGCCACAAAACCAACACTTTAATTACGTAATGCGCTCTGTAAAAAAACGAATGAATCATCTTACACCTGCCAACATATTTGAGAATGAGTGCGCTTACACAGCACACTGTTATGTTGCATGCAGGATAAAGTGCGGCGCCAACTTCAACTACAGCAGACGTTGGCCAGACAAACTCATCTATCGTTCGCCTTCGCGCTCTCAGCTAGTCGCAACTCTGGCTTTCTCTTTTCATGGACCGGCTTGGCGCAGAACTTACTTCTGATCAGCACTGTTTTCTTTTTATATTCTACGGATTCCTAGTGGATGCAGCCTGCATCCACTCGAACCCCAATGGCTACGGACCTCATCTGTTACCTCCGTCTTCAGAC
>Ga0099364_10013530_pt1 | contig 10937 bp, 12 predicted proteins | sample TergutTh196P3_FD_73070 | JGI IMG/M metagenome (GOLD analysis project Ga0099364, IMG submission 73070) | Microcerotermes parvus P3 segment gut microbial communities from Pointe-Noire, Republic of the Congo - Th196 P3 | ecosystem: Host-associated > Arthropoda: Insects > Digestive system > Gut ... | reverse complement strand
TACAATAAATGCCGTAAGGAATGCCAATCCACCACCACCAACGCCGCCAAATACCGTCCACGCGCATGTCAAGGCACACGAGCCGACCGTTTTCGGAGGCCGCCTGAATGCGACCAAAGGATTCAACAGTCATTTATTGTCCTATGGCGTGGACTTCTACCGTGAGGACTTCGGGCCGCGCTACCAGACATCACGGGCAGTCAACAATTCTACTGGACAAACGATGCCTCCTTCCATAAACAATAACGTACAGATGGAACGTGGCAGCCTGCAGAACGGCTTTGGCGTATACGTAAGCGACGAATGGAAAGTCGATCCTGCTCTTGTCCTCTCTGGAGCACTCAGGTGGGATTATGTCCGCACCAGATTTGACGCTGCGGGACCCGCAAGCGGGCCTTTTGTTGAACCACCTGAAATAAGCGCTGCATACGCCAGAAAACCCAGGGTAAGTGAGACAGCCCTGACCGGCAACATTGGTGCAGTGTTCAGGCTCACGCCAACATGGAGCATACCCGTGCAGATCAGCCGGGCGTTTCGCGCTCCTTCCGGCTTCGAATACACAACAACGACCACTTATGGATCCTTGAGCACCATTGCGTCACCTGACCTTGAGCCGGAATACAGCATAACCTACGAGACCGGACTTCGATACCACGCAGAAAAACTCCGCATCAACACAACAGCCTATCTCAGCAATTACAGAGACCTGCTCTACCTGCGGCAAATATCGCCGAGTCAGCTCGAGCGGGTAAACATAGGCAAGGCCAGGATTTACGGACTGGAAATTGACGGCGAATGGCATTTTGCCAAATCATGGAGCGTCCGTTTTGCCGCAACCAAAACACATGCAACAGACAGAACCAGCAACGCACCGCTTGAAGGCGTACCGGACATTTTTGGCAATGCAACACTCAGTTACACCGAAGAGAGAGGGCGCTGGCACATTGACGGGGTAATGCGTGCCGCAAACAGACGAAGCCGCCTGGGCCAGGACGTACATGGCGCAAAGACAGAACGCCCCCGCGCCGGCTACGCAATGTTCGATCTGTACGCAGGACTTGATATCGGAAAGGTTTTCGGGCCTGGTGCCAGAGGCTGGAGAATCGTTGCCGGTATTGAAAACATCCTGAACAGGGCTGTTCACAACCAGGTAGCAGCAGAAAACGTGAACTACCCCCGCTCAGTCGGCAACCCCCTGATGGAGCCGGGGCGCACCTTTGTCATCAAACTGGTCAACTCGTAAGAGCGAACAGACAATGTCAATCGACCGCTGCAGAACAGATCAGGATTCAAGGTGCTTTGCAAGTATTGCTGAAGCACCTGTCAGTGCCGCATAGGTATCAAGCACAACAAATACCGGTATTTTTGACTGATAGGACGAAAAACGCCCTTTTTCCTCAAAACGGCTTCTGAAGCCGGAACTGAAAAAACGCTCGCCCAGCAGTGGAACGATGCCACCACCAATATAGATGCCTCCTCTCGCTCCCAGCGTGAGCGCCAGATTGCCCGCTGCCGTGCCCAGCATCTGGCAGAAAATTTCCACGACTTCCTCACACCAGGCGCAGACGCCTGCCAGTGCTCTCGTCACTATCTCCGCCGCTTTGAGAGGACTCGCATCTTTTTCCCGGCTTTCCATCAGTAGAGTATAAATCAGTTCCATGCCCATGCCGGATATGAAGCGCTCGGATGAAACATGCGGAAACTGCTTTTTGGCAAGGCGCAAAAGCTCCATTTCACGCTCGCTGAAAGGAGCAAATGTTGCGTGCCCTCCTTCCGTTTCAAGCGGAATCCAGCCTCCATTTGACGGGATGAGTCCTGAGACCCCCAGCCCGGTTCCTGCGCCTATCAGGCCGATCGGCATTCCGGCAAGCGGCTCTTCTCCACCCAGCTGTCTCAGTGACTCAGGCGGGATAAAGGGCAGGGCCATCGCAAGCGCCGTAAAATCATTGGCAAAAAGAAGCGTCTCCAAACCAAATTTTTTGCGAACGGCTTCAATGGAAAAAGTCCACTCGGCATTGGTCATTCTGATTCTGTCACCGGTGAGGGGGTTGGCAATCGCCAGGCAGGCATGCCGTATTTCTGCAGAACCCGCATCTTTTGACTCAGGATCAGACAAATACGCATCCATTGCATCTTCAATACCTGCAAAAGAGCGGTTTGGAAATATCTTCAGTGCCCTGACGCTACGCAGGGATGTCTCTATGGCAAAACGTGCATTGGTACCACCAATATCTGCCAGCAGACGCGGAAAATTCTGGTTCACTGCTCTATCCTCATTCAAAAAAAACACTGCAATCCGTTGTATTTCCCAATGATAACGCAGCAAAGCCCAACTTTGATTTTTTAATGGGCTTTTTTGAATGCCGATGTGTTAAAATCTCCGTCCGATTGTTATGAACACTATTCAGTGAGACCAGAAATGGCAGGACACAGCAAATGGGCTAACATCAAGCATAAAAAAGCCGCCGCAGACGCAAAACGCGGCAAGATATGGACGCGCATCATCCGGGAAATTACGGTTTCTGCCCGACTGGGAGGAGCAGACCCCTCAACGAATGCGCGACTTCGCATGGCCATGGAAAAGGCGGCTGAGGCAAACATGCCGAAAGACAACATCAATCGCGCCATTGCGCGCGGAAGTGGCACTCTGGAAGGTGTCAACTATGAAGAAGTGCGCTATGAAGGCTATGGCATTAACGGAGCGGCAGTTATTGTTGACTGCATGACTGACAACCGTGCACGAACCGTTGCTGCAGTTCGCCTGGCCTTTAACCGGTTTGGCGGAAACATGGGGCTGGAAGGCTCGGTTTCCTATCTTTTCAAATTTTGCGGACAGCTGTATTTTGCACCGGGCACTGATGAAGACGCTCTCATGGAGGCTGCACTCGACGCCGGGGCGGATGATGTTATCGTTGATGATGGCGGCGCAATTGAGGTCCTTTGCGCGCCCGGCGACTTCCCGCAACTGAAGAGTGCCCTGATTGAGGCGGGCTTTGTGCCCGAATCTGCTGAAATCATCATGCGGCCCGAGACCGAGACCGAATTTACGGGTGATGATGCCATCCGGATGCAAAAACTGCTTGATGCTCTTGAAAACATAGATGATGTCCAGGAAGTCTATACCAACGCCATCATTGATATCGGGTAAATTCAACAAAAAAACGAACGGATACTGCTTTTTTCAATTAACAAAAACATCAAAAAAAAATGAAAATTCTGGTCATTGGCTCTGGAGGTCGTGAGCACGCACTCGCCTGGAAACTGGCACAGTCCATTCGGACTCAACTTATTTTTGTCGCTCCTGGCAATGGTGGCACAACCCTTCATCCTCTCATGGAAAACGTCAACATTACCGATCCTGACGAGCTTGTCGCATTTGCCAGGAAAGAAAACATCAATCTGACCATCGTCGGCCCTGAAGCCCCTCTGGCTTCGGGTATCGTTGATCTTTTTACCGATGCCGGTCTTAAAATCTTTGGTCCCACCCGACAGGCTGCCCAGTTGGAGAGCTCAAAAGATTTTGCCAAGGATTTCATGAAGCGTCACAACATCCCGACAGCTGACTATCAGACCTTTACGGATCTTACGCTTGCACAAAATTACATAAAGGAAAAAGGTGCCCCCATCGTTGTCAAGGCAGATGGCCTGGCCGCTGGCAAAGGTGTTGTGGTTGCCATGACACAGGATGAGGCACTCGAGGCGGTTGATGACATGCTTTCCAGAAAAGCGTTCGGAGAAGCCGGTGCAAAGGTCGTCATTGAAGAATATCTGGAAGGTGAGGAAGTGAGCTTTATCGTCATGGTTGACGGAAAAAACATCCTCCCGCTTGCTTCGAGCCAGGATCACAAGCGTTTGAAAGATCAGGACCAGGGGCCCAACACGGGCGGAATGGGTGCCTATTCGCCCGCGCCGATTGTAACACCGGCGCTCCACGCCCGGATCATGCGTGAGGTCATCACGCCCACCGTACAGGGTATGGCAAAAGACGGCATCACCTACACCGGCTTTCTGTATGCCGGACTGATGATTGACAAACAGGGCAAACCCATGACACTCGAATTCAACTGTCGTCTGGGCGACCCCGAGGCCCAGCCCATTCTGGCCCGACTGAAGACTGATCTTCTCATGGTCATGGAGCGGGCCGTATCCGGTACCCTGGATGAGATCGAGCTCAAATGGGATCGCAGAACTGCGCTTGGGGTTGTAGTCGCATCCGAAGGCTATCCTGATTCTCCAAAAACCGGCAGGGAAATTTCCGGCATTCCAAAAGACAGTGACGCCTGTATGGTATTTCAGGCGGGAACGGTTCTGAATGACGAAGTGCTCGTAACATCCGGCGGAAGAGTGCTTTGTGTTGTGAGTCTGGCTGACACCATGCGCATGGCCCAGAAGATTGCCTATGAAACGATTCAGGGCATCAGTTTTGAAGGCATGCAGTACAGAACGGATATTGGCTGGCGCGCTGTCAAAAAGCCCCGGCCTGGTGCCAAAAAGGCAAGCTGAAAAACGGCACGGATTTTAGGTAGCCGACACGATTTTTTTAAAAAGCAATCTGGAGACAGGATATTTGTCAGTTGAATGCATTGTGCTGCTAGGCGGGACTTTTGATCCGGTACACACCGGGCATGTCGACATTGCCAGCCATTTCTGCAGGCTCTTTCATGCGTGTCAGCTACGCATTGTGCCTGCAGGCAATCCCTGGCAGAAGCCCCCTCTTTTGGCAACTTCGGCGCAGCGCTCCAGAATGCTTGAACTCGCCTTTGAGTCAGCTTCACTTCCCTTTGAGCTTGACTCACAGGAAATCGTGCGTCAGGGTGCGAGCTATACGATTGACACCCTTCGGGCTGTTCGCAAAGAAGTGGGCTTCGGTCCCTCTCTTGTTCTGGTTATGGGTTCTGACCAGCTGGTCAATCTTCATACCTGGCGCGAATGGGAAAAACTCTTTGATTACGCGCATCTTGCTGTTGCAAAAAGGGTCGGATCTGCCGTTTCTCCAGCTGATGTTGATGATGAGGTCGGGCGCGTTTTTTTCCCGCGCCTCGCTCTGCCGCATGATATCCGCAGGACTTCATTTGGCAGGACCTGTCTTTCAGAAGAAGTTTTTGTGGATGTTTCTTCGACTGAAATCAGAAAAAACATCCATGAAGCTAATGCAGCTGAACTGCTGATCCCTCCCGCAGTGCTGGACTATATAAAAACAAACAAACTTTACATGCAGGACATAAATGGATATCAAACAACTCCAGGCAATTGTTATTAATGCACTTGAAGACGTCAAGGCGGTTGACATCGTCCTTTATGACACAACAAAGCTCACCAGCATGTTTGATCGCCTGATGATTGCTTCGGGCACCTCAGGCAGACAGACGCGGGCACTTGCTGCTTCTGTCAGGGAGAAAGTACGCGATGCCGGTGGCAAAATTGTTGGCATTGAAGGAGAAAAAACCGGAGAATGGGTTCTTGTTGATCTGGGTGACATGGTTGTACACATCATGCAGCCCCCTATTCGCTCCTACTATCATCTTGAAGAAATCTGGGGCGGGAAAAAAGTCGATATTGCAAAGGCAAAAGTGGCCCCCGTGCGCAAAACTGCTGTGCGTAAGACAGCAACTGCCCAGTCTCCTGAAGACAAGGGCGCAGTCAAAAAGCGTTCTTCCGCGACAAAAGCCGCTGTGACTGACAAAAAAACCGGAGCAAAGGCAAAGCCTGAGGCAAAGGCAAAGCCTGATGCGAAGGCAAAGCCTGAGGCAAAAGCTGAAGCTGAAGCAAAACCGAAAACAAGGACTTCAGCAAAGGCGGCATCTTCAAAGGAGGCCGGACAAAAGGTCAAAAAGAGTGCGGAAGAACAGCCTGCTCCAAAAAAACCACGGGCTCCGAGAAAGAGTCCGGCATAGTTTCAGCCGGGCCTGGCATATGGCGAAGATGCCCTTTTTATCCCGTTTCCGGATTTTTTTGTCTGATGCAGCTGACTATTATTGCCGTTGGTAACAGAATGCCCGCCTGGGTTGATGAAGCATATCAGGAATATGCAAAACGGATGTCGCACGAATGCCGTATCAGTCTTGTTGAAATCCGGCCGGAAAAACGCACATCGAGTCGCCCTGTTGAAGCACTCAAGGCGCTTGAGCACACAAAAATCAGGGCGGCGCTACCCAAAGGTGCGAGAGTCATTGCTCTTGACGAAGGCGGAAAAACAGTGACCACGCTGCAGCTGGCTGACGAGCTGGGCAAGTGGATGCAAATGGGCACCGATGTTGCATTTGTGATTGGAGGAGCGGATGGCCTGGATGAAGCGTTCAAGAGAAATGCTGATGATGTACTCTCCCTGTCGGCTCTGACGCTTCCTCATGGCATGGTCCGTGTGCTTCTGGCTGAACAGTTGTATCGTGCCTGGTCCATCATCAGAAACCATCCTTATCACCGGAGTTGAATTTCATGTCGCATGCATTGATCAAAAAAATCTATCTTGCCTCAAAAAGCCCGCGACGCCGCGAACTGCTCAGACAGATTGGCGTTGATTATGAGCTTCTGCTTTTGAATTCACGTGGTGCGGAAAACGGTGATGCGGTCAATGAACAGGCGCTCCCTGGTGAAGCCCCCCATGACTATGTCAGGCGCGTTTCAAAGGAAAAGGCTGATGCTGCCTGGAGTTCCCTAGAGTACAGAAGGCTTCCTGTCAGGCCCGTCCTGACAGCTGATACGACAGTTGTTCTTGGCGACAGAATGCTGGGTAAACCACAGAACAAAAAGGAAGCCATCAGCATGCTCCGCGAGCTCTCCGGCAAAACCCACAAGGTTCTCACCTGCGTCACTGTCAGAAACAGGGATGTCCTTTTGCAGGAAGTTCAGGAATCCGATGTGACTTTTGCCGTTCTCTCTGATCAGGCGATTGAAACTTACTGTGATTCTTTGGAGCCCTATGACAAGGCTGGCGGATACGGCATTCAGGGTTCGGCTGCAAAATTCATTACCCGCATTACCGGGAGCTATTCGGGCATTGCCGGTCTGCCTCTGTATGAAACAGGCAGGCTCCTTCGTGAAATTGGCTTTGACATTCCATGACTGAAGACATTCTGATCAATATCACCCCGCAGGAGACGCGTATTGCCGTCATTGCGCAGGGTACGACACAGGAACTGCATATTGAGCGGACACTGACCCGGGGGCTGACGGGTGATGTCTATCTGGGCAAGGTAGTACGTGTCCTGCCTGGCATGCAGTCCGCCTTTGTCGACATAGGGCTTGAGCGTGCTGCCTTTTTGCATATTGCTGACATCTGGCAGGCACATCACCAGGCGGGTTCACCTGAGAAGCCTGCTCCCATTGAGAAAATGCTCACGGAGGGCCAGTCCGTCATGGTTCGCGTGATCAAGGATCCTTTGGGCACGAAGGGCGCACGTCTTTCCACCCAGATTTCCATTGCCGGGCGCATGCTGGTCTATCTCCCCCATGAAACGCATATCGGCATATCGCAGCGCATCCAGGATGAGGCCGAACGCGATGTCCTCAGAAACCGCGTCCAGAGCCTCTTGCCGGAAAATGAAAAGGGTGGCTATATTGTGCGCACTGTTGCGGAAGTCGCTACTGACAGAGAGCTTGAAACCGATCTGGACTTTTTACACAAGCAGTGGAACAACCTTGCAGATACGGCTTACCGGAGTGCGGCACCCTGTCTTTTGTATCAGGACCTTAATCTTGCCCAACGTGTATTTCGCGACATTGTTCACGACCGGACCAATTCGATCCAGATTGACTCTTATGAGGACTATCTGCAGTTAAAGGAATTCGCGGGCAACTATACGCCCAACATACTGGACAGGCTCACGTATTATGATGGTGAGCGCCCTCTTTTTGATCTGTATGGTGTTGAGGATGAGATCCAGCTTGCTCTGGCAAGGCGCGTCAATCTGAAGTCGGGTGGCTATCTGATCATTGACCAGACGGAAGCTTTGACAACGATTGATGTCAATACGGGTGGTTTTGTTGGCGGGCGCAACTTTGATGACACGATTTTCAAGACGAACCTGGAAGCGGCCCATGCAATCGCCCGGCAGTTGCGGCTGCGCAATCTGGGCGGGATCATCATTCTTGATTTTATTGACATGGAAAACCAGGAGCATCAGCCCATTGTTCTGGATGAGCTGAAGAAAACGCTTGCAAATGACAGGACCAAGGTTACTGTCAGCGGTTTTTCCGCTTTGGGTCTGGTTGAGATGACACGCAAGAGAACGCGCGAGTCGCTTGCGCACATTCTTTGTGAGTCCTGCCCTGTCTGTGAGGGTCGTGGTCAGGTCAAGACGCCGAGGACGGTCTGCTACGAGATCATGCGTGACATTCAGAGTGAGGCAAAGCGCTTCAGTCCCAGGGAGTTCCGCATACTGGCCTCGCAGGTTGTCATTGACATGTTTTTAGAGGAAGAGTCCCAGTATCTGGCGGCTCTGGGTGACATGATTGGCAAGCCCATCTCCCTGCAGGTTGAGAATTCCTTCATGCAGGACCAGTATGATGTCATCCTGATGTGACTGACGCGGCAAATGTGCAAAAAGAAGATGTGCGCTGTCTGATGCCTGAAGCAGAGCTGTCAACGCTGATTTTTGGCAGAATAAATTCGGGCTGGGATCCGGTTACACTTCCTATGTCAAATCCAGGAGATTTCATCTTTATTTTTTCAAAAACATATGCGTTACCTATATCTCGATAACCTAAGAGGATTCAAGAATCAGTTAATACCCTTTTCGGATATTATACTGGTGTCCGCTAAAAATCGCCGAAATTTAACAGTAACGCTTGCATTTAACTTTCAAAGGCGACCTTCACTTTATCAGCAAATTTCACCGGATGTCAGTATACTTTGTGACTTAATTACGGGACTCTTGGGCGGACACCAGTATACTGCAGAAAAACAGCTGTACAGCAAAGCACTCTGAAAACAAATTAGCGGAAGCTGTCTTAACTGATAACCAAAAGATGGTATTATTCCTGTATGAACAGTAAACAGCGCAAAACCTTGAATGCCATCTTTGCCGAGCCCGTCAGAGCAGGTATCAAATGGCGTGATATTGAAAGACTTTTTGCCGCTTGTGGCGGATTGATTGAAGAAGGCCGGGGTTCACGGGTGTGCGTGGAGATCAATGGAGTGGTCGCGCACTTTCACCGTCCTCACCCGCAGCCGACGACGGACAAGGGAGCGATAAAGTCCGTCCGCCGTTTCCTTGAAAACGCAGGGGTTATTCCATGAGCATACTTACATATAAAGGCTATCAGGGGCATTTTGAATACGATCCTGATGCAGATTTTTTTCACGGCAATGTACTGCACCTTACCGATGTCATCACATTTCAGGGACGTTCCCTGGATGAACTCAAAGCAGCCTTGGCAGAGTCCATTGAAGTTTACCTGGAATATTGTGCCGATAAGGGAAAAGAGCCAGAAAAACCCTATTCGGGCAGATTGAATGTGCATATCAAACCTGAAATTCATCAGCGCCTCGCCATGCGGGCAACTGAAGCCGGTTTAAGTCTCAATAGCTGGGTGGTCAGAACTTTGGAAAAGGCTGCTTCTGAACAGCGCGCATGATCCACTATCCCAGTCAGTCACAGACAAAAAATTGAGCAAATGGGAACCGGCATTGTGCGGATGAAAAACGCGCTCAGAGACGCCGGGGTCGCTGAACCGGAATTTGAACTGTCCGGTTTTTTTCGGGTTAAAATCAGGCGTAAGGCACCGGGCGAAGCGATTGCTCCGGTCAATCGACAGTCGATTGACAATCGATTGGCAATCGATAGACAGGCGATTAAAACAAAAGAGAGAAAGCTGGCCATCCTGGCCTACATTGAGGAAAAATCCCAGGCAACTGCCTCCGAGCTGGCATTGCATTTTGGACCTGGTGCCAGCCGGATGAGAGTGATTCTTCAGGACATGGGAAGAGACGGCACGATTGAAAGAGTGGGAAATAATCGATATGCCCATTATGTGCCAGGAAAAAAATAGTGCAATATCTGAACAGATACCGTGCCAACATTCATTTTTTTGAGCAGTACCGTAAAATATGGTAACAGATTTTAAAACGGCTCGTGAGATCAGTTGACTGACAATGCCGGAGCTTCTGGCAAACATTTTTGTTGCCCCGCCTCCGCAGGGCAGCACAGGCCACATACCTCCAACAGCATCCTGAGCCTGGTGCTGTTTTAAGTGATACTGGACATTAATACTGAAAATTTTTACAGAAGTTTACCTCAAAGATAAACAAATCCCCTCATTCCAGCAAGGAAAAAACCATGATTATAGTGACAGGCGGTGCAGGCTTTATTGGATCAAACCTGATAAAAGCCCTCAATGAACTGGGGCGCGATGAAATCGTCGTTGTTGACAATTTGACCAACGCGGACAAATCCCGCAACCTGAGCGGCGTCAGGATACTTGACTTTATTGACAAGATCGAGTTTTGCAAATCACTTGAAGAAGGTGCTTTCAAGTCCAGGAATATTGAAATCATCTACCACCAGGGTGCCTGCACGGACACGATGGAATACAACGGCAAGTACATGATGGAGAACAATTTCGACTACAGCAAGAAGCTCTTTCATTTTTGCCAGGACCGGGAAATCCCTCTGATTTATGCATCATCAGCTTCCGTTTATGGCAGCGGAAAAAACGGCTTTACGGAATCCCCTGAGTCTGAACAGGCTCTTAATGTTTATGCCTATTCCAAGCTGTTGTTTGATCGTTATGTCGAGCGGTTTTTGGGTAATCTAAAAAGTCAGGTTGTCGGTCTTCGCTATTTCAATGTTTTTGGCATGCAGGAAAACCATAAAAAACATATGGCCTCCATGGTTTACCAGATGTTCAGGCAAATGCAGTCATCAGGCAAAATTCGTCTGTATCAGGGAGTTGATGGTTACGCTGATGGTGAGCAGCAGCGTGACTTCATCTATGTG
>Ga0099364_10013529_pt1 | contig 10937 bp, 1 predicted proteins | sample TergutTh196P3_FD_73070 | JGI IMG/M metagenome (GOLD analysis project Ga0099364, IMG submission 73070) | Microcerotermes parvus P3 segment gut microbial communities from Pointe-Noire, Republic of the Congo - Th196 P3 | ecosystem: Host-associated > Arthropoda: Insects > Digestive system > Gut ... | reverse complement strand
TTTGAAGAGGTATTTCTGGGAGATTATGACTCCAAAGTCTTTACTATCACGAATATAGGCGAAGAGCCGATGGATATAGATGATATTTATTTTGTCGATGTAACTCCCGGAGCAGAAGATGATTATGTTATAAGCGGATTACCTGGAATGCCATTTACTATAAATGATGGAGCATCAGAGACCTTCACCGTGACTTTCTCACCTACAGGAATAGGAGTAAGAGAGGTGATGATGGTGATAGAGGATGATATCGGAGGCACACGACAATTGACAATTGACAATGGACAATTGACAATTGGCGGACACACCCAATTGACAATTGACAATGGACAATTGACAATTGGCGGACAGAATGAGGATATATCAATTGTCAATTCTCAATTATCAATTGTCAATTCTCAATTGTCAATTGTCAATTCTCAATTGTCAATTGGTAGCCGTGCAACGAACTACATAACCATCACCGGTACCGGCGTTGGTCCTTTCATCACGCTTTCGCCTACTCCTTATGATTTTGGCTATCGCGAAATCGGTTGGCGGGCTCTCTCTGACCCGATATTCTATATCACGAATGATGGTGATTATGACTTGGAAGTGACTAATATTTATCTATCTGGTGCAAATATGGCTGAGTTTACACTGTACAACCCTAACGATTTACCATATACTATCGCATCTGGAGGCTCCATATACTTTAATTGTCAAATAAATCTTACATCTCCTGGGCTAAAAGAGGTGATGATAAATGTGGTGAATAATTCATTTATTCCGGTGGCTACTATAGATATGTCTGGAGAGGGCTTTGTGGCTACTTATTCGCTTACTCCTTCTGTCCTTGACTTTGAAAATGTGAATGTAGGTGAGACTTCTGCGGCGCAAGTAATAACCTTTAGAAATGATGATCCTATAGAGACTATAACCATTTCGGATATTAGTCTTTTGGGTGGCGATAGAATATATTTTGATATCACCCATCCTGATCTGCCGCTTGTCATAGCTCCCGGTGGATCGGAAGAAATCACGGTTACCTTTTCCCCACTTGATTTGGGTTTCTCTAATGTAGCTCTAATTATCACCCATGATGGTCTTGGAACTACCAGTCATGCTGAACTCTTTGGCCAGGGTGTGGCACCTGACATTGAGGTATCGCCAGAGACGCTTGATTTTGGGTATGTTACGGTATGAGATTCTTCGCAAGCTCAGAATGACAATGTATCGATTACTAATACTGGTGAAGGTATCTTGAATATTAGTGATATCACCTTGACTGGGTTGGATGTGGCGGAGTTTGATCTTTATTTTGATGAGCCGCTTCCTTGGTCTATTGAGCCGGGTAATACCATGACCTTCTCTGTTATCTTTGAGCCGCTTAGTGGTGGGGAGAAGGAGGCAACTGTAGAGATTAGTAATAATGCGGTCGGGACGACCGCGCTCCCAGTGGTCGGTATTGGTAATATCGTGATTAGTGACCCGGATAGTTATGATTTTGGTGAGGTGGCTTTAGGTGTATCCTCGGATTATAAGACCATTTATTATGACAATATTGGTACTGAGACGGTGGAGATTACGGGTATTTACATAAATGGTGTGGATTGCTTTGAGCCTCGTAATGACGAGACTGAGGGCGGAGAATTTGAGGTTGCTCCATTGACGCTTCCTGCTCTCGTGCCTGCCTCTACGTCCATGTCTATCTTGGTGAAATTTACCCCTACTTCTATTGGAGAGAAAACTGCGGTCTTGTCTCTGTCTTATGAATTTGAGACAAGGGGTGGCTTTATGGTGGATTTGACGGGGACGGGTATCAATCCTGTGATCGATATTTCGGAATATCTTCTCGATTTTGGAAGGATCACTATTGGTGACACCTTCTTGCCTCTTGATGTGACTATTGGTAATGTGGGAACTACGGATTTGATAGTGGATAATCTGGTGTTGGATGGACCGAATGCGAGTGAATTTACTGTGGTTTATGATGCATTGCCGTGGGTTATAGATAGCCAATCGGAGATTGGCACTACGATATCTATTACTCTTGATGATAGCACAATTGGTGAAAAATTAGCCTTTATCACTTTGGAGCATAATGGTGCCGATCCAGAGAGTATCATAGCCCTCTATGGTGCTGTTTACCCGTTTGAAATATCACCTGCTTCGTTTGATTTTGGTAGTGTAGCGGTTGGGGAACTCTCTGAATGGGAGACCATTACCATCTCGAATATTACCTCCTCGAATATTGCTATCCAGTCTATGGTGATGGATCTTGATCCGGATGATGACTTTATTATTGATCATGGTATTTTACCAATAACCCTTTCACCTGGTATGGATGTGGGATTTCGTGTGAGATATGCTCCTACTTATGATAGTTATGCTCGGTTGGATGCGGAGGGTAAAAATAAGTCTCATGTAATGGTGGATTATAATGTGTTAATGGTGGGTTCTACCTCTGGGACGGCTGCGCTCCCGGTGTCTGGTAGTATTATAGCGCCTGTTATTTCGGTGTCTCAGGATTCGTTTGATTTTGGAGATGTGCGGATAGCAGATGTAAAAACTCTCCCTCTCACCATTACGAATAATGGGTTGGTGGATCTTTTAATAGAAGATATTTTGGAAGTTGGAGCAGATGCCAGTATGTTTAATACTTGGGAAACTAGCCCTAGGCCATGGCTGATAGAACCCGGTATGTCATTGGGATTTGATGTGGTATTCTCTCCTCCCTCTGCTGGTATAAAAACTGCCAATTTAGAGATCCATCATAATGGTATCGGCTCACCTACTATCATTGACCTGACTGGTAATGCTGTAGCCCTGCCGAAAATTAATATTATTATCGCTGATACCGATTTTGGATATGTAACGCCAGGAGCTACCTCCACGGCTAAGGATATCGCTATTAGAAATAATGGACATGCCGAACTTATAATAGATTCTATAGAATTGGTTGATATATGGAATCATGATATATCGAGCTTTATCGTTACCATGCCAACCTTCCCACTTACCATCCCAGCTATGGGCGGCATCTATGTACTTTCCATTTCCTTTGCCCCCACCATAGCGGCAGATATGTCGTTTGTATTGGAAATAGTTAGTAATGATCCGGATTCTCCTACTCGGATGGAGTTTACGGGAACGAGTGGTCTGCCTGTTGTTTATCTTAGCCATTCAGCTTTTGACTTCGGAAATGTGGCGGTTGGTCAGCAGAGTGTTCCAATAGCCTTTGAAATAAGGAATGTTGGGACAGGGTATTTGGACTTATTCCTCGAAGTTGTTGGAGTACCTCCAATTGATTTTTCCTTTCCTTTGTATGATAGTGGAAATATCAGGATTTACCCTGGAGATTTTACTGAGGTTGTTTGTGTATTCGCACCTACTTCTATCGGGACACATAACGCTACCCTAAACATCCACCATAATGGTCCTACCTCTCCTGATACGATAGCCCTTACCGGTGAAGGCTTTAATGCGAACTACTCCATCACTCCTATTTATCTGGAATTTGCCGATACGGAGATATGGAATGTATCCGCACCAGAGACTATACTCATCACGAATAATGGTAGCTCGAATATGAATATTCTCAATATACATTGTTTGGAAGCCGCTTTTGATGTAGCAAATATAAGGAACGCGGGGTATTCTACCACATTTCCTACCATCCTACTACCTAGTAGCTATATAGAATTCGATGTCACCTTCGCTCCAGAATCAGGAGGTAATCATTACGGATCTATCGTCATCGAACACGATGAAGCAGGCGCACCGAGCTATGTCCCCGTGTATGGCTATGCCCCAGCGTCTTATTTGAACCTTGAGACAGATATGATCGATTTTGGCGTAGTGGTTGTCAATGCCTCTGAAAGTGTAATTTTAAGCTTTGAGAACAGTGGTGATGCGGATTTGGTAATAAGTGATATCTATCAGTATGGTGTGGATATAGATCATTTTGACATAATTCACGACTCTTTACCAATAACCCTGGAGCCTGGTATGGATAGTGCTGTGACTGTGATTTTCCAGCCTACCAGCAGTGGCGTGAAGGTAACTACCTTCGTCTTTGTAAATAACTCAGAAAATCAACAAGAAGTAGTCATTTTAACAGGTGAGGGTGTGGCGAAACCTTTGTTTAGTATCACACCTACGGAGTTTGACTTTGGAGATGTGAATATCGGGATAAATTCTGAAGCCGAGACCTTTACTATAAGTAATCCAGGGTCTGATGTTCTGGTGGTGAATAGTATTACAAAAGCTGGTGCAAATCCGGGTAATTTTTTCTTGGAGGATGAAGGAGTAGCATTCCCTTGGAATATATTACCGGGAATGGAAAAAACATTTATAGCCTATTTCAATGCGATTACACCGGGTTCATATTCTGCGGATATATTAATAGACCACAATGCAGACAGTATGCCTTTCTCGGTTGGTTTATCTGCCAATGCACTCGCAGCACCGATAATAGATCTCAGTCCATCATCTTTTGATTTTGGCTATGTAATGGCAGGGACGGCTTCTTCAGCTGAGACATTTACTATCTACAATCCGGGCTATAGCACCCTCATTGTAAGCGAGATAAATATAATAGGTCATGATGACGGAGAATTTGTGCTTGGTATGAATCCACTGCCTCTGTCCATTCCCAGCGGTGGTGGCTCTGATTTCTTTTCCGTCCACTTTACGCCAACCATAGAAGCGGATATGATAGCCCAGATAGAGATAGTCCACAATGCGGGATCTTCTCCCTCTTATATAGACATCACTGGAACAAGTGGTATAGCGGTGTTCCATCTCTCAAATGATACCTTTGATTTTGGTGATGTAGCGATGCCTCTTTACTCAATGAGAGAAGAATTTTACATCACAAATACTGGAACTATAGCTCTGGAATTGTATGGATTTGTAAAAGGTGGGGCTGACCCGGGTGAATTCCTTGTAGCTGGGTTTAATAGCTCTACTCTTATCCAGCCGGGTGGATCTGATTATTTAACGGTCAGATTCTCTCCACAATCTGCTGGTGCAAAATCTGCGACTATCACTATCAATCATAGTGGAGCAGGCTCACCGGGAGTAATTACAGTGCAAGGTAATGGTGTGGATGCTACTTATAGTGTTTCGCCCCTTGCTATCACATTTACCACTCCTGTCCCCGTAGGTGAAATCTCCGATCCAGAGATTTTGACCATTACCAATAATGATCTTACAGACCTCGTGATCACGGATATTAGTTTTGGTGGCTGGGAACCGGGCGAATATTATGTGCCATCGACTTTCCTGTCGGTGAGTATCCTCCCAGGTGACTACCTCGACATAGACATCTATTTCGCTCCCACCTCTCGTGGTCCAAAAGACGCCTTTATCCAAATATTCCACGATAAAGACGGCTCACCCATCACTCTTTCCGTTGCAGGCACTGCCATTTCTCCAGTCTTCGCCATCGACAAGGATAGTATCGACTTTGGAAATGTGGGTATGATGACATCCAGCGGAGACACCTTTACCATAAGTAATACAGGTGAGGTGGATTTGATAATCAGTGATATGTATTTAGAAGGTGCGGATGCTGGTGATTTTGAGATAGTCTATGATCCAGACCTTTCTCCTATAAGTGGAGGGGGAAATAGGGGATATGATATATATTTCAATCCACAAACTATCGGATTAAAATCTGCTACTTTGGTTATAGAGCATAATGCGGAAGGCTCACCGGCTACGATTACCCTATTTGGTTACTCCGAGCCATTCCCTGTCTTTTCTATCGATCCGGATTTCTTTGACTTTGGCTCAGTAGTAGTTTCGCAGGAATGGGAATTGCAGACCTTTACCATCACGAATACAGGGCTTGCGAATTTGCTGATAGCGAGTATAGATACGAGTGCTTTAGCCTCTGAGGGCTTTAGTGCCATAATCTCAGCTACCTTCCCCTTGACCATAGTGCCAGAAGCCATCTTCCAGTTCCCCGTCCTCTTTAGCCCCACCACAGAAGGAACAAAATATGCCGAGATCATCATCACCCATAATGCAGGGAATACTAGCCCATATAATCTGTGTCTGACAGGTGAATCTATCTCCGCCAGAAGCCTGGTCATCACCCCAGAAAGCTGGGACTTTGGGTCTGTGGATTATGGGTCTGTATCTGGCTGGCAGACATTTACCCTGAAAAATACCAGAGGAAGATCCCTCACCGTAGAGCCAATCTCCGATTGGCAGAATGAGAATTTCGAGGTTTCGTCTCCAGGGACGCCCACGCTACTGCAGGCAAATGAGACCATGGAAATCCAAGCCCGCTTCACCCCGAACGCCACAGGACTTCTCACCGCCACCATAGAAATCACCCACAACGGCAGCGACACACCATCATATATAGCGATCTCAGGCAATGGCATTCCAGCTCCTCTCTACTCCATTTCGCATAATACTCACGACTTTGGAATTGTGGCAGTAGGGCAGTATTCAGGAGTGGAAGTCTTTACTTTTACCAATATAGGAACCGCTAGCCTGTTCATCACTGATATAGATAATGCTGGCGATGACCCGAATGAATTTTTAATATCGGTTACCACTTTGACAATAGCCCCCGGTGTTTCTGAAGATTTACTCGTATTTTTCACTCCATCTACCACTGGCACAAAATCTGCCGAATTAAATATAACCCACAATGCGATCGGCTCATCAGATATTATATATCTCACAGGAGAAGGTATCACCACCACTTATACTATCACCCCAGCCGGCCTAATCTTCATTGCCACTCCCGTAGGGGCAATCTCCGATGAGAGAACCGTAACTATAACCAATAACGGATTAATAGACTTAGAAATATCAGATATAGTATCAGATTCCCCAGATTTTGCGGTCGTTTGGTCTGAGGCAAGCTCAGCCACTACATTACCGTTGACCATCATGCCCGGCGATTTCTACACCTTCGAAGTCACCTTGACCCCTCAATCTCGCGGATATAAAATAGGCAATATCCTCATCACCCACGATGCAGATGGCTCACCTAGTGCTGTCCCAGTTCGCGGTCAAGGTGCTGCCCCAGTCTTTTCTCCGAACCTAACAGAATACGACTTTGGCAATGTATTGATCCATTCATCCGATATACAGCTCTTCGCTATACAAAACACAGGTGATCTAGATTTGGAGATAACTTATGTTGGCTTATCTGGCAGTGACCAAGCTGAATTTAATTATTCCTTTGGTTCACTACCGATGACTATCACCCCTGGTGGAACTGAAACTCTCACCGTGAATTTTAAGCCGACAACCAGCGGAGCAAAAACTGCCTCTATAATAATAAACCATAATGGAGAAGGAAGCCCAGCTGAGATAATTTTATCTGGCTATGGCGAGGCAGCCCCAGTCTTTAGTATCAATCCAGAGAGCCATGACTTTGGCTCCAGAGTAGTAGGACAAGAATTTGACTGGCAGACCTTTACTATCATAAATAGAGGCGAAGAAGACCTGATCATAGACGATATAGATACTACCGATTTTGGAAGCTTTGGCTTTAATGCGGTCATCGTAGGCTCATTCCCACTCACTATCCAGCCAGAAGCCGCCTACTCCTTCCATGTCTTCTTTAGCCCCACTACCGAAGGCGTGAAAAATACACAGATAACTATTACGCATAATGCCGAAGGAAATCCGTTTGTAGTGGAATTGGTGGGAACAGCCCTCTCACCGAGAAGTCTGGCAGTCACCCCCGAAAGCTTTGATTTTGGGATAGTGCCGATAGGGACTGAGTCGGAATGGAAGATATTTGAATTGAGAAATTCCAGTGGGAAACCATTGACTGTAGCAACGGCGTCCCCGCCGTTGACTAGTGACTTTGAGATCTCGTCGGCGGGGACGCCAACGCTACTAGCTCCAAATGCTACTATGTCACTACAAGTTCGATTTACCCCTACCACCATCGGACCACTTTCTGCTATCATAGAAATCACCCACGATGGAGCGGACACACCTACTGAGATAGTTCTCTCAGGCGAGGGTTTAGCGCATCCTATCTTTGCCATTTCTCATGATTCCCATGATTTCGGTTATGTAGTAGAAGGGATGGTATCACAGATAGAGGTCTTTACCGTAACCAATAATGGCACGGGTGAACTCGAACTCTATGATATAGTGGCGAGTGGAACAAACTATGACGAATTTACTGTCTATAATATTCAAAGTATAATACCAGCGGGAGAATCTATAGAATTATTTGCTATGTTCTCTCCAGAGAGTATTGGAGCAAAATCTGCCACCTTTACCATTACCCACAATGCAGATAGCTCACCAGATGTGATAAATCTAATAGGCACAGGTATCGAAGCCACCTACACCATCGACCCATTAGCCCTCGACTTTATGCCCGTCAATGTAGGGGCAATCTCCGATGAGAAAACCGTAACCATCACAAACACCGGATTAATAAATCTAATAATCTCCGATATAATATCCTCATCAGCCGAATTTGAGGTAGCAACTCTGTCTCCGCCGTTGACAATGCCAGTGACCGTCCTACCCGGTAATTATATAGAATTCGATGTCACCTTCGCCCCCACCACTCACGGCGAGAAAACAGGCACTATCACCATCACCCACGATGCCGATGGCTCACCGAATGTGATCCTCGTTTCTGGTGATGCTATAGCTCCAGTTTTCTCTATCGACAAGAATACTATAAACTTCGGAAATATAGCTCTGCAAACCTATATCCCAGGTGAGATCACTATCAGTAATACAGGTGATGCCGATCTGATCATCAGTGGCTTAGATATTATAGGCACAGATGCGGGAGATTTTTCTATAGATTATACCAGCCTACCGATCACTATCCCAGAAGGTGACGATATGATGTTTATCATAGACTTCACCCCCACCACCGATGGCATGAAATCTGCGACCCTTTACTTAACCCATAATGCCGATGGCTCACCTGAGACCGTCACACTGTCTGGCTCATATATCCCTGAACCGGGATTTTATATAGACCCGACCAGCCACGACTTTGGCAGTATAAATGTAGCGGCAGTCTCCGAATGGGCAACATTCACCATCACAAACATAGGAAACGCCCCCCTAAATGTAGAGCCAATCTCCGATTGGCAAATAATAGACACAGGGACAAGTTTACCAAGCATCGACTTCGAGGTAGCCACTCTATCCCCGCCGTTGACCTGGTCCCTCGACCCCAATGAATCTATGATTTTCGAAGCGAGATTCACCCCCACCACCGAAGGCTACAAAGAAGCGGAATTAATCTTCGCTCACAATGCCGATGGCACACCATCCATCGTCACCCTGGAAGGCATCGGTCTCCCAGAAGTCCCACTAATAGCCATCAACCCCGCCCCAGCAGACGAAGCAATAAATATCACGGTATCCACTGTCCTCTCTTGGAGTAGAAATACTGCTGGTATAGAGCCTGACGGTTACTATATCTCCATGGACACCGAAGAAGACTTCAGCAGCTTAGATGCCGTAGTAGATTTGGATATAGGATATGTAACCACCTGGACACCTACTGTGACGCTGCAGCTGGCTACTACCTACTACTGAATGTAAAACCATATAATTCTCTCGGTGAAGCGATCACCAATATAGACAGCTGGTCATTTACCACCCTGCCAAACCTACCACTGGCGGTCACTTATGATACACCAGCTGATGGTGCGATAAATGTGCTGGTGACCACCAAACTATCATTTACACCGGAGACAGATGACACTGTGCTGGGCTACAAAGTCCTACTCGGTCTCACCGATCCACCTCTGGCTATTGATTTGATTTATGACGGCTTTGATACTACTATCACACCAGCTACCAGCCTTTCATATAATACTACTTATTACTGGTCTGTGGTGCCTTATAATATCACAGGTGACGCAGCAACGCCCGGCGTGAACTCATTTACCACTACCCTCGTGCCACCACAGCCCGCTATCGCCGTAGCTCCATTACATAATGCTACCAATGTGCCTGTTTCTGTGGTACTGAGCTGGGATCCAAACCCTGCTGATGTAGGTATCACCGGTTACACGCTCTACTTTGGTACTGAAACTCCATTTGAACCTACCGCCTCCGTTTTCCTACCAGCATCGCAAACCACCTGGACACCACCCACACCACTAAACGGCAGCACCACCTACTACTGGCAGATCATCCCCGAAAATATCTCTACTGTTGCCCTAAACTGCCCTATCTGGAGCTTCACTACTCTACGGCAAATACCAAACGCCGTGACCTATCTTACTCCAGTAAATAATGATACGGATGTGCCTGCCAATGTCACCTTTAGTTGGGATGCCCCTATAGGTGGCTATCCTCACACTGGCTATAGACTTTACCTTGCCCTCACCAACCCACCAACTACCTATTTTACTCTGGGCGATGTAACCAGCTGGACACCACCCACTCCTCTGCAAAATGAGGCTAAATATTATTGGAAAGTCGTTCCCTTTAATGACGAAGGCGAAGCAGAACTAAATGCAGTTTGGTCATTTACCACTATCTATGGCAGACCACACGCAGCCACCACCCCATCACCTGCCCACCAAGCTCAAAATGTGCCTCTCACCACCTCACTCAGCTGGACAGCACCAGCCGGTAGTAGCGTAATAGACGGATATAAGATCCAGTTCGGAACTGCGTCACGACCTCCTTATGTAACTACCGTGACCACGACTACCTGGACACCAGATGTGCCTCTCGAAATGCAAACCCAATATTATTGGTCAGTAATACCATTTAATAGTAATGGTGATGCGCTGGGCGTGACTACATGGACTTTCACTACCACTCCTTATGAACCAGAGCCTGCTATCGTCGTAGCTCCTCGGGATGGTGCAGTGAATGTGCTATTAACCCAGTGCTTAGGTGGTTGCCTGCTACCACTGGGGGAGTGCCGAATAATTACACACTATACTTCTCTACTACTACACCATTCTTGCCTT
>Ga0099364_10013528_pt1 | contig 10938 bp, 8 predicted proteins | sample TergutTh196P3_FD_73070 | JGI IMG/M metagenome (GOLD analysis project Ga0099364, IMG submission 73070) | Microcerotermes parvus P3 segment gut microbial communities from Pointe-Noire, Republic of the Congo - Th196 P3 | ecosystem: Host-associated > Arthropoda: Insects > Digestive system > Gut ... | reverse complement strand
CCCTCGCCCCGGGCAAATGGGCGGATATGGTCATAGTCGACCGGGATATCTTCCATGTGGATCCGCTTGATATTAGCGATACCCAATTGCTTGCCGTAATCTTCGCCGGAGAAGAATTAACCAGCCGCTGAAAAAACATCTGCCATGCCGCCGGCATCATTGCCCGCAGTGAAAATGAAGCCGTTGCCGAAATCAAAATTAATAAGGGCGCGCATAACAACACGGTCTGGAAGCTTACAGACACGAAACTATTAAACAAAAAGCCGAAAGGATTTGATTGTAATGAAGAAGAAGTTGAAAACTGTGCCAAAGATACTTACAGTCCTTTTACTCATTTCATTTTTGTCGTCGGGAGGCGCAAAGTTATGTTTTTGAGTGAATTATGCCTTCGTTATATGTGTTGGGCCGGCAAACGGGCTTACAAAAAATTGGAAAAAGCGACCCGCGACCCGATGACATACAATACCGGCTTCCTGCTGTCGCTCCTTAAAGAAAACGCAAACACCGAAATCGGCAAAAAATTTAACTTCAAAGAGGTTGACGGAATTGAAAAATTTAAGGCGGCGGTCCCCCTGACGTTTTATGACGATTACATCGAGTATATCGACCGCATGAAAAACGGCGAGTATAATCTGCTGTCCCGAACCCCCCCGGAATGCTTCTCGGAAACCTCGGGAAGCGTCGGGATTCCCAAGTTGATACCCACATCCGGCAAGGCCGTCGCCCTTATCCTCGAAGCCGAATTTATGATGCATTATCTGGCGGAGCCTCTGTATAAAAAAGCAAATATCGGGAACGAACGCACGCTTTTTATTGTTTCGTACGTCGATGAAATAATACCGCCCGGTATTAAGACGAGTGACATAGCCGGCATGGTATTCCACAAGGCAAAGCCTGTTTTCAACGCTATTTACACGACGCCGTCCGAGAGCGTTTTCGCCAACGAATTACATGACTTCTTTTATGCGCACGCCCGCTTCTCGCTCGTGGAGCGAAATCTTCCGTGCGTCGCCGCTTCGTATATGACGGATGTTTTTGAATTTGTCAACTACGTCGCTTCACATCAGGATATTCTGTTTGACGATATCGAAAAAGGCACAATTAATGAAGATATTAAAATCCCGGCTCATATCAGGCGCGCGCTTCAAAAACACATAAGGCCCAATCCATCGAGGGCGCGGGAGCTTCGCGATATCTTCAAATCCGGCGGATGCGATGGAATAATGAAAAAAATCTGGCCTAATCTCGTGCTGATCAACGCCATCGGCACGGCGGCGTTCCAGCCGTATACCGATCGCGTAAAGGCGTACGCGGGGGACGGGGTTGCGTTTTGTCACGAAGTTTATGCCGCGTCGGAAGGGCAGATGGGCGTGGTCACGGAATTAAACAGTACAAAATACAGTCTGCTGCCGCACCAGATGTTTTACGAGTTTATACCGGCGGAGAAAATGGGCGGCGTCAACCCTGAAACATTGACCCTCGATAAATTGGAACTTGGCAGGGAGTATGAGATCGTTATCACCAACTTGTCCGGTTTTTACCGTTACAGAATAAACGACGTGGTGAAGGTAGTAGGGTTTTTCAACAAGACGCCGCAGGTATGCTTTTCTTACCGCAAGAACCAACTGATAAACATGGCCGGCGAAAAAACTACCTACGCGCAGCTTGAAAGCGCGGTAAGGGAATGTGCCGCGCACTTTGGACGTCATATCACGGAATTCGCGGTCTATCCCGATCTGCGCAGCGGCAAGGGGCATTACACACTGCTGCTGGAAGCGGGCGATCCCGCCTTAAAGGATGCGGCGGAAAAAATTACGGACGTGATGCACAAAAAGCTGTGCGAAGCCAACCCGGATTTGCTATTCGCGCAAGATGAAGGGCTGTTGGGCATGACGGAGGTCACTTTTGTACAACCGCAGACCTTCGCTTTGTACAAGGACCTGATGATTATGCGCGGCGCTTCCAGAAACCAGACAAAGCCGGTCAGGCTTATTGATACGCCTGAAAAAGAAAATTTTTTCTTTACTCTTTTGGACGAAGAGTATTAGGCGACGGGACGCGATCCGAAACTCCGACGCGCTAAGCGAACATGTTTCGCTCGATTCTAAGCCATGTCGGGCGTCAGGCAACCGTCTATCATCCTGAGCGCGCCTTCTCCGCTGGACGCGGTAATATCCAGAGTAAAGACATTCCTTTGCTTTTCACAAAATAATACAATTACCACCCACGCGCTATTTGCGGAATCTGCCGTATTCCTGCCCCATCAGAACATGTTCGTGGACATCGCCGGCAACCGGGACCGTTATTTCAAATCCCGCATCCTTTTCAAATATCATAACGATATCCGATCCGCCAAACAGGAAACGTCCGAGCGGATCGCCTTTCTTAACCTCCGCCCCTGCTGTTACAGCGCTTTCAAAGACGACGGACGAAATCTGCGACATGCCCACAGGCAGCACCGCAACATGGCCGTAGCCGGGCGTTTCGATAATCACAAGCCCCCTCGTCTCAATCGTCTGCCAACCGGGTTCGGTGCTATGCAAGATATATTTCCCTACCTCAGGGTGCCACAAGGTCAACCCGCCGGCAGCGTCCTGAGTCGGTATTATTTTTGCTTCTTTTATCGTTCCGCTTACCGGAAAATGAAAACGGTGATAATCATGAACGTTCAGGAAAGTATGCGTTAGCGTCCCGCCCGCGAAAATCTCACCGTAATCACTGTCGCCACCCAGCAAAAGCGGGACGGATTGAAATTCAGTCGATTTTATTTGTACGTTCAGCACGATATTAGAATTTTCATCAATCCGCCAAACCCCTTGCGGCTCCGAATCGGCGGGGGAAATAACGACGGAATTATCATCCGGCGCAGCTATGGGTCTTACTTCGGGAGAACTCAACGCTCTGGCAAAAAAGTCGTTCCATGTGCGCCAGTTAGACGGATCTTCGTACCAGCCCTTGTCTAAATTGAAGCGTTCTTCCTGTTTCATAAGGGCATAGTATTCGTCGTTCCATGACTCCTCGGTCGATAGAAATTCGCCCCATGACTGAGCATACCTGACAAGCCAAGGCTGAAGCTCCGGGAGGTACTGGATGCTGTTGAAATAAAAGCCTCTACCTTCAAGTTCCGGCAAGGGTTGATCGAGAAGCCAGTAAAAGTAGTTCAAACTTTGATCGACGGCGTCAAACAAAGAAGGTATCCGCTCCGCGCCGGGCAGCGCGTTCCACGGCATCGCCTTTACCGCCCAGTCAAGATATGCGTAGTATTCCTCAAGGGATTGCACCGGATTAGTATTCTTGTCCGGGTTTATTTCTTTAGCCGTTTCGATGGAGCGGTTTAACAGCAGCTCCACTTCGGGGCTTTCCCTCAAGATGTCAATAAGGTCTATCGTTATCTGTTCGTGTTGCCGCGCGTTGGCGCCGGACACGCTAAGGCAAATAGCAGCCAGTGCAATAATCCCGAATATACACGCTCGCCGGAAACAAGCCGACAATCTACCGACCTTAAACAAACTCATCATAAAAACCTCCTGTATAGAATTGTAATCAATCGCGGCAGAGCTGAGGCGGTCATACGCCCGTCGGCTTTCTTGTGTGCCGGCGCGGGGATCACTCCACCAGTCCCTCCAACCCTTCCCTCACTTCATTGGTATGCGTTAAAAAGGGGGATCGATGGGGAGATTTTTCGCTTCTTCCATCAACTGCCATCCAATCACTTTATTATCTTCGCCTACCATGTAAGTCCAGCTCACTTCATCGAGATCGTTATGTACGAACATCTCGGTAGCGTAGTGTAAGTAAATTACAGTCCCGGCCGGAACAACGATCGTGCCGGCATCCATTCTCGGTTCTTTACGCAACACAACCTGCGCCTTCAGCACAAATCTGTCCGCATCCTCCATTTCCTCGGAAAGGTCGTCTCCGGTTACGATGCGCGGCGGCCTTCCTTGCATAAACCATTCCAGCTCGTCTTCATCTTCCTGCGTGAAAGGTTCCTGTCGAACGTACCTGGCGTTGATGTAAGGATAAGCGAATTCGAACACGGACATTTTGTGTGCTTGCGTAAAGCTGCCGTCCATTTCACTGACAAAAAAAACGATTTTGTACCACACCGACCTGTCGCTTTTGTCCTGTATAACGTCAGATTCCACGATAAAATCCATACCATACGCGGCCTGTTCCAAAATTTTCCCTTTAGTGCTCGGCGCTGAACGAATATTGACGTTTTCTCCGGTGACGGATACTTTAATAAGCTCCCGGGGCTCGGCTGCATCGCAAAACGCAGCCAAAAACAGCAAAGCTACGGCAATTTTTTTCACGTGTCATTCCTCCATCAATGCTTCAGGGTAATCTCCCAGTTGCAGCGCGCGAGTGCGCACAAAATCCGATTGAAACACGTATGGGAATATCCTCCACATCGAGCCGTCGAAATCCGCCCAAAAATTTGCGTTGAACTCGAATTCCAGGTCGCGGAATTTTATCCACTCGCGCTGCGACGCTCGGAGCCTCTCCTGTTGTTCTTTGCTCAGTGTTTACATAAGAGCGCTGTAGTTTTCGTTCAAGGGTGCTATTTGCGTAATCTACCGTATTCCTGCCCCATAGATCACTTCTCCGGCGAAAATGGTTGCAAGCAACACCGTGTCGCTTATATCAAGCGGCTCGACTTTGAGGATATCCCGGTCGATAATAATCATATCCGCCCATTTTCCCGCCGCGAGGGAGCCGATTTGATCTTCCATGAACATTTGATACGCGCCATTGATGGTGAACGCCTCCACCGCTTCCTTGACGCTTATCCTTTCCGTCGGGTTACGCAGCCACTTGGGGTTATCTATGCGCGTGATTTCATCCACGCCGTAAAATTTGCCGCTGAATAAATTGCGGGTCACCGCCGCCTCGATGCCATAGAAGGGATTGGGGTCGGGCGTTACGGGGTGATCTGAAGAAAAAGTAACCAACACGCCGGCATCTATAAGACTTCTGACGGGGAACCCCGCCTCTCCGCGGTCACCGCCGACATAAGGCAGCTCTATTTCATGATAAAACCCCGGCTCCTTAAAGTGCCAATAGGGCTGTGTGGAACCAATGATCCCCATCTCTCCCATTCTCGCTTTGTCGGAATCTTTGACGAGGTAGAGGTGCGTCAAGGTGTTTCTCACATCCGCTTCCGGGTTGTTTTCATGGGCATATTCAAGAGCGTCTAAGGCTTCCGTGGTCGCCTGGTCGCCGATGGAATGGATATGCATTTGTATCCCATGACCCATAAGGGCGCTGAAACGCTCTTTCAGCATTTCGTTGTCCCATAGGAACACGGACGCAAAATCCGGGGCAAACCCCTTGGCGGCGTTGTTCGAATACGGCTCGGACAGATACGCCGTACCTCCGTCGACAGCGCCGTCCACAAAGAACTTCCCTGTGGTCATTTTTAACACGTCAGAACCGCTCAGCGCGTCCCGAGTTTCCAAAAAGAACGCCAGGTCTTTTTCAAAATCAGCCTCGGGTTGAAAGCGCATCATAAGGTTTGCGCGGGTTTTCCATGCCCCGGAGCTTTCCATTTCTTTCATATAATCTATGTACACGTTGCTGGAGCCTGCTTCATCCAACGACATGAGGATTAAATGTCCGCCGGTATATCCTTTCGAATGCATCATGTCCTGGAAAGCCGCCAGCGCCGCCCTTTGCTGATCCGGCGTAAAGACCGGCTCCATTTGCAGTATATCGTATGTGCTCGAAAGGGTTCCCCACAGCTCCCCGTTTTCGTCCTTGTGTATCGTTCCCGTAACGTGTTCCGTATCATTTGTGATGCCGTTCATCTCAAAGGCTTTGCTGTTGAGCCAATAATTGTGCCCATCGCCGGATCTCAGTATGATGGGCTTGTCGCGGGTTATCTCGTCGAGCCATTCCTTTCGCGGCCCTTTACCTTCCGCTTCCGTTCCGCCTATGCCCATCGAAAACCCCAAACCCCAATAAACGTCCAAATCGGGATTGGCGTCGACATAATCACCGAGAGCCTTCAATACTTGTTCCTTTGTGTCCGCCATGGAAAAAGAGATGTTGAACATCGACGATAAGAACGCTCCCGGCGGGTGTATATGTGTATCCACAAACCCCGGAAAAACCACCTTGCCGTCCAGGTCAATCACCCGCGTGCCGCTCCCCGCGTAAGCCTCCGCGTCCTCGTTGCCGCCGACAAACATGATTCTGCCGTCCGCCGATACCGCCATGCTTTCAAGAGGGTTTTTGTCCCAATCCGGCCCTTCGACGGTATAAATAACGCCGTTTTTATACAGCGTCGCCGCCGCGACGGCGTCGGCGGCGAACGCAAGCCCGCTTCCATACGCGATGACAAGCGCCGGCGCGATCAGGGCAGCGATTGTTTTTCTTTTAGTTGTGTTGCGATTTTCATTCATAGTCTTTTACCTCCCAAATACCAGATTAGGCAAAAACAGCACGGCATCCCTGAAGAAAACGCAAAACAACACGACGGCAACGACCGCAATGATAAACGGCCCCGATTCTTTTACGGTTTCCTCAGGCTTGCAGCCCATGATGCTTGAGGTGGTGTACAGCGCGATGCCGACCGGAGGGGTCATTATACCCGTGGTTACGCACGTCATCATGATAAGGCCGAACTGCACGGGGTCCACCCCCACAGACATGACGACGGGCAAGAGTATCGGGGTAAGCAGCAGCGCGATAACGGTCGTCTCTATGAACATCCCCGCAACCAGCAACATCGCTATGACAATAAACAAAAGAAGATGCTGGTTGTTGGTTATGCCTATGAGAAATGACGCCAGGGCCTGCGGCACACGATCATACACTATGCCGTAACCCAATATGCCGGAGAACGACACCAGGATCATTATGACGCCGATATCGCCGGCGGTATTTTTCAAGGTATGCTTAAATGCGTTCCAAGTCAGTTCCTTGTAGACAAACATGCCCACAAACATGGCGTATACGCACGCGAAGGCGCCCGATTCCGCCGGCGTGAATATCCCGAAGCGTATGCCCACGATGAGTATAATCGGAAAAATCAGCGCCCAAACGCTCTCAATCATCGCCCTGCCTATCTCGGAAAATGAGGCGCGTTTTTCGCGCTCCGGCAGATAACCGCGATTCTTTGCGGTGATGCGCACGACAATCATGAAAGCGACAAACATCATCACACCCGGCAAAAACCCGGCGACAAACAAGCGCCCGATTGAAACCTCGCCTATGGAGCCGTAGATGATCAGCCCCATGCTGGGCGGGATCGTCGCCACGATCAATGAAGTGTAGCCGTTGAGCGCGGACCCGTAAGCCATGGAGTAGCCCCGCTCTCTCATGGCGGGGGCAAATATGCGGCTTTGCATCGCTGCGTCGGCGTTGGCCGAACCGGACACGCCACCCATCAGCAGGGACAGCATGCAGGACGTCTGCGCCAAGCTGCCGTACATATGCCCCGTCAGAACGGTGGCAAGCTTGATGAGCCGTGTCGTTATGCCGGTATTGTTCATGAGGTTGCCCGCGAACACAAACAGCGGGATCGCAAGCATGTTGAAGCTTTGGTTTGCGCTAAGCACCCTTTGCACGGCAATGGTGAACGGGATGTCGGGCGTCACGTAAAAGAAAATCATGCCGGAAACGCCTATGGCAAACGCGACGGGCATTCCGAGCAAAAGCAGCGACAGGAATATAACGATAACCGTACCCACTCAAATCGCCTCCTCTGCATTCACCGCGATTCTATCCTCTTTCCAGCGCGAAACAAGCTTGATTACAATGGTGATAATCATAAGGGCCGAGCCGACAGACACGCTTATCGTCGCCCACGAATAACTTATGCCCAGCGTTTGAAACAGCCTTTTGACGTTTCCAAGGGCGAGCGGTATGCCATACGTTGTCAATATGCCAAGGAATACGATCGCCACGAAATACCACAAGTAGTACAAAAACTTTTGTATCTTTGCCGGGAACCTTTCTATCAGGATGTCAACACGTAAAAAGTCCGCTCTGCGAAGCGCTATGTCCCCCCCCAGGAACACGACCCACGCGAACAGCAAAAGCGACAAATCCTGCGCCCAGTTGATGGGCCTGCGTATAGTGCGCATAATCGCGGACACAAACACCAGCGATGTTATCGCCACGATGCCCAGCGATACAACGAACTCCTCCGCCAGACAAAACAGGCGGTAAAACCTTTTGATCTTATCCAAACCATCGACCTCCTTGGGAGTGATTGGGCAAAGGGCGGCAGTATGCCGCCCTTACGAAGTTAAGTTTCAGTTTTTACCTATTTACCTATTTCCCGATAGATTTGCTCGCGCAGCTCAAGGAATCCCAGTTCTTCATAAGCTCTTTCGGAAGCCGCCCGGAAAGCGTCGACGTCTACCTCGATAACCTCCATACCCCGCTCCACCATCTGGCGCTCGAAGTCGTCGGATACTCTTTCGACAAGGCGGGCGTTTTCAGCGGCGGCGGCTTTACATTCCTCGATGAGTATGGCCTGATATTCGGCGGGAAGGTTGGCGAACCATCTCTCGCCCACGATGATTCCGTTTACAAGCTGGAAATGCCCGGTTTTGTTGATGTACCTGGCAACTTCAAAAATACGCTGCCCATAGCTCGCGGTGTGCTGGGCCTCGGCGCCGTCTATGGCTCCGGTTTGCAGCGCGTTATAGGTGTCGCCCCATGGCATGGCGATGGGCGTGGCGCCCAGCGCCGCGACGGAATTAGCCCATACGGGCGCGCCGGGGGTGCGGACGCGGATGCCGCTGAGGTCGGCCGGCGTTCTGACCGGGGTGTTGGTGAGGAAGTGGCGCGCGCCGTCGTACCAGTTAAAGCTGAGGACTCTTATGCCGTCCTCTTCGGCGAGCCGTTTTTCCCACTCCGCGAAAACATCGGTCTGGGTGATTTTCAGAACGTCGTCGTAGTTGTCGGCTATATATGCCATACCGATGATGCCGATTTCTCTCACATAGTTCGCCATACGGCCGCCATCGGTCAGCACGGCTACGTTGACTCCCTGCATGGCCTGCTCGATAACGTCCTCGTCGGTGCCAAGCTGCGCGGAGGGGAAGATCTCGATGATCAACCCGCCGTTTGTCCTCTCCGCGACTCTATCCGCCCATTCCCTGAATCCGCCTACAATAGGACTGGTTTCGTTGAGCTGTGTGGACATTCTGAGGCTGTACACTCTGCCGGGCGCCGCTGCTCCACAGGCGGCAAATGTCAAGGTCAACATCAACGCGATGGCAATAGCTGTGATTCTTTTCATGACTAAACCTCCTAAATATTTGTGATAAAATAATTCGCTTTTTACCATTTCTTATGAATCGAGAACGTCTTTCCTATTACATCCCTCCCTAGACAGTGATTGAAAGATATTGCGATAACATAACAGGCTCCAAACTTCGCGCCACACCGATCCGAGTTGAAACGAAACTTGAGAATCTGATATATTATGGTAACATGCTACAGCTAATATATTACTCTGTCAACTATATTATAGGCGGTATATTTATGTTAGATATTCTATTGGCGCAGGCAGGGCAAAAAAGCCGGACGGAAAGCAAGACCGGGGGAGAAAAAGTATATGAATACCTTCGGAACGGAATTACGGAGCTCCGATTGATGCCGGGGCAAATGGTCAGCATAAAAGGGTTGTCCGACCATTTTCGTGTAAGCCGTTCTCCGGTCAGGGACGCGCTTATACGTTTGGAAACCGAAGGGCTGATAACCCCGCTTCCAAAGCGAGGTACTCTGATATCGAAGATTGACACAAAACGTTCGGATGATGAACGTTTTTTGCGCATGTGCGTTGAAGAAAAGATCATGAAACTGTTTCTCGAAATTTGTACGGACGCGGACATTCTATCTCTGAAACAAATTGTTGAAAAACAGAGGCTCTGTGAGGAATGCGAGGACGTTCGCGGTTTCCTGGAATTGGACAACGCCTTCCACTGTTATTTCTACTCGCAAACCGGAAAAGCTTTTTGCTTTGACCTTGTCCAGAATAACGTGGGGCATTACAACCGAATCCGGCTGTTGTCCTGCATGGAAAAAAACATGCTGGCGAACAGCATTGCGCAGCATGACGAGATTATTCGGCTGGTGAAGGACGGAGACAGCAAAGGGCTGATAGCCACGACCCGGCAACACCTATTAAAGATCGAGCAGGATGAACTGGAACTGAAAAATAAATATCCTGCTCTGTTTTTAGATGTGGATAATACCGGTCAAAAAGAAAACACGGTTTTGAAAAGCGATTTCCTGGAATCCATCATCGGCATGCAATAACTATATGGCATACACGGGAATTACCTCGAAGAATGCCCCTTAAACCCTTGAAAATCCCTTATGCAGGACAATTAAATCAAAGCTCTCTTACAATATCTCATTGTAGAATTGCGCAATAAGAAGATTGTAATACTACACAATGAAAGAAAAATCTTACCGGCTAAACTTTATTTCGTAAGGAGGATTTTTACAAAGACGAAAAAGTGAAAAAAACGGGAAAAAAATTGTTTGCGGCGGCGTGTGCCCCTACAACAGGAGGTAAATGCGATGGATAAAAAGTCTCCGATGTTGCGTATTGTTTCTCTGTCAGCCTTTTTGGCGTTACTTAGCGCGATTGCGTATTTACATCAGATAAGAGGCGGGGGGCCTGAAGGCATTCCTCCCATAGACGCCCTCTGCCCGTTCGGTGGCATGGAAACGCTGCACAGGTGGCTCACGGAAGGAACCTTTATGCGCCGAGTCATGCCGTCTTCGCTCGTTCTCTTTGCCGCGACGGCAGTTATGGCTATTTTTTTAGGAAGGGTATTTTGCGGATGGATTTGCCCTTTGGGCGCTATTGGAGAGTTTTCGGCGTTCTTGGGGCGTAAATTGCGCATCCCTGCCGTCAAAATGGGGGAAAGTTTGGACGGAACTCTAAAATATCTGAAATATGCCGTC
>Ga0099364_10013527_pt1 | contig 10938 bp, 8 predicted proteins | sample TergutTh196P3_FD_73070 | JGI IMG/M metagenome (GOLD analysis project Ga0099364, IMG submission 73070) | Microcerotermes parvus P3 segment gut microbial communities from Pointe-Noire, Republic of the Congo - Th196 P3 | ecosystem: Host-associated > Arthropoda: Insects > Digestive system > Gut ... | reverse complement strand
GGCTTCTCGGCAACCGCTTGGTCCATCAAGTCACGATATTGATCGAACACTTTTTCGGCGTAGTCCTTTGGAAGAATGACCGTTATCGGAATGTTGCTCTGGAGAACGGCGATACGGAGATGTCCGGCCTTATTGATCGCAGCGAGTTGGACGTATCCGTAAAACAGCGTTGCCAAAAGGACGGCGATACTTCCGAGAGCCGCAAGTGTTGCTTCGCGGCGTTTGCGGTTCTTGGCGGTGAAGCCGGTTCCGACGGCGACAATCATTGCGGCAACGAGGTATCCGCCCCCGATGTCGGCGAGTTGCAGAAAATACGGTTGACGATACAGAGCGTGTTCCAGCGAGCAGAACGAAAAGCCTCCAAGCAGATGATTCCGTAGGAATTCGCATCCGACCCAACAGACCGGTGCGGCGACAACGACCGGAATCCGAAAACGGTGGACCGCCGCTCTCGCCGCCGCAAAGAACATCGGCCAGTAAATCGAAAGATACGCCGCCAAGGCAAGGAGTCCCAAGGCCGTCAGCGGATGCGGGCAAGCGATCCACCAGATCGACGCCAACCAAAAAACGAAGGCCGCCACATAAATGTACCGAAATTTCAGCGGCTGCGGATGACGGATCAACACACCCCACAGCGCAGGAACGGCAAATGCCAGCGGCCAAAGACCGACCGGCGGCAGCGACACCCAGTAACAGAACGCTGCCGAAAAAAGGTACACCAGAAGCGGCCGCGTTTCCGCAGGCTTCGTTTCCGTGGGCTTCGTTTCCATCATCGTTCACGATTATTCCGTGGGAATATTCGGTTTGCGGAAAACCACACGACTTTTCGGCGGTTCGGCCGGACCGTCGCTGAGAATGGAGTACGCCATCGGAATCGGCATTTCGTCATCTTCCATGGTTTCCGTCACGCTCTGTCCCCGGGAAACCTGTTGTACTGGCCGAGCGATGGTCGGTATCGGAATACTGTAAGCGGTAAACGGAGACGGTTCGACTCCGTGTCCCGCAGCAATCGGAAGTTCCGCATATTCCGGGAACTCTCGGGTTCCCCGCTTTGCTCCGCGAGCGGCAACACGGTCCACGACATCGGAAAATTCGTCACGGACATCTTTCCGAATGCCCTTCATTCGAGAATTAATGTCCTTGACTTTTTCCGAATTGTTCACCGTCGCGTCGGAAACATTGCCGACGAACCCGATCGTCTGTTCGAAGTTGCTATCCGCAATTTTGCCGAGTACGTTGGATAAGAGCTTGGCAATCAGGTCGGCTCCGACGTTTTCGAGTCGAACGAACGAGTCCATTTGGCAGATGACATACGGCTCGTTGTCCTCATCCCGGAGAAAACGGCTGCGCAGGATGAGTACCGCCTCACCATCAATCGGTTTGGCAAGGATTCCGCTGCGGTACTGTCCTTTTGCGTAGACGATGCAGATGTTCCGAGTCCGATGGAGAACTTCGGCGACCGCCGTTGTTCCGCCGGTTTCCTTCATCAGGAATCGGTTTTCCGACAGTTCCCGGAGCGAAATTTGCGTTACGCCGAGTTTCTCCCAGAATCCGACGACGATATCCGGATGTTCGAGAAGAAATTGGTAAATCTCCGAGTCCGTGTACACCGACTGTTGCGGCAACCGTCGAAAAATGGAATGGGCCGCAATCACCGGCCTGATTTTGGTCTTCACTGCGGCCGAGAGGGAGTCCCAAGGAATCTGCCGTTGCGCCTCTTCCAAGGAATCGTCGACAGCCGCTGCCGTATGGCGAGCTTCTCTGTTTCTTTCAGACCGTCTCGTTTGCCTCTCTTCCGCAAAGGTTCCAAAGGTGATGGCAAAGAAAACGAAAAAAATGATTCCGACAAGCTCAACGCGCAACTTTCGCCGTTTGACGACGCTTCCGCGACATCCGAAATTTAACGTTGTTGCGCAGTTTGCCATAAACCGACCGTTGACCTGGCTTCACAAAAATTGAGCCGCCAAAACAGAATGGGGAGGTTGGAAAACGTTCGAATGACATTCGGGACTTCGAACGCTATCATTCTATCGACCGAACCGCAAAATTGCCCCATTCTTTTTTCTCACCTCCCTATTTTCCGGTTTTCCACGGAGTACCGGTCAAATCGTTTCTCCACGGAGTACCGATCGTTTGGTCTTGATCGATTTTCCGCTTTTTGGCATTATTCGGGGAAGGGGCGAAAGAAATAGGGGAGCGGGTGAAGTCCGACGTTCCCCTATCCGTCATCCCCTAATCCGTATCCCCAAACCCTATCCTCTCATGCGCCTGATTTCGGCATTCCTTCTCTCGCCGTGGGGCTTGATCTTGCCGCTGACGGGAATTTCGCTGCTCCTTCTGGCAACGCAGCTCGAAAAGATGACGGGAAGACTCGCGGAGACCTACGCCCGGCGACTGAGCGACTGTTCGGACTCCGAGGTCGACGAACTGGTCGACGCCATCGTTCGACTCGGCGATTCGGGCCTTCCGATTCTCGTCGGCGGTCTGCATTCGGAGCGGGAATCGGTTTTCTTCGCCTGTCGGAACGCTCTTGAGCGAAATCTCGATCTTTGGGCGACTCAGAAGGAAACACTCCGAAACGAACACTATCGGCAGCTCACGGAATCGCTCCTGAAAGAGGTCGGCGAATTCAAAACGACGGCCCTGACGGCGACAGCGGAATTCGTCGACCGCATCCTCCGTGAAACGGTCCGGCGGCAAGGTTCGGATACCGGCAACTCTGCAATGGTCGCCGCCAATTGCGAACGACTGTTCGACCGGATTTCCACCACACGACAGCGCTTGTTCCGTCCGAATGATTCAAGCACGGCACCGACCGGAGATTCTATCGTTCGACTGCATCGCAGCGTGGTCGATCCGGCGATGCTCGCCGCTGACGAACCGTTGGAAGGAAAGGGCGATCTGCCGCACGTCGACGAATTTGCCGTACCCCGCGCGGAGTTGCTGTACGCTTATCATCAATCAACGGCGTTTCGGCAACAGACCGAGACACCCTATCGGCGCCCCGGAAACGGCTCCCTTCCGCCGGAAATCGTTCCGGAAAGTCCGCTGGAAGCTCAGCATGAAATGATTGCCTCCATGGGCCCTGTTCGGCAAGTTCCCGAAGCCTTCGCGCTTGCCCAGACGCAAGGAAAAGTTGCCAACCGCTTCGAACCGGAACAGAGCGCCGGCAACATTGCGGAGAACTACGTTGCCGACCGATCTCGGCCTCGACCATTGAACCGAAACGGTGAACCGTTCCAAACGGAACCAACGCCGACCGACGAAAGAGAAAACTTTCTGCCCGAAGAACTCAAGCGAGTGACTCCGGAAAAGATACCTGCCTTACCGACAACGAAGTTGATGCGGCTGCTCCAGCACGCCGACGACCGGATCGTTGCGGCGGCACGAAAAACCTTGGTCGGACGCGACGGTTTTCAGGAAGCGCATCTCAAATTGGCGTTTCAGCTTTACCATCCGCTGTCGGCAGTCCGAGCGGAGTTGGTCGGCCAGTTGCCGAATGTCGGCGGCATCCAACAGTCCGTTTGGCTGACGGAGTTGATGAACGATCCGAACGCCGATGTTCGTTTTCTTGCCGCGTCAGCCATTGCAACGACTTCCGATCCGTCGATGCAGCGCCTGCTCGCCGACAAAGGAAGGCGGGACGCCGATCCGAGGATCGTCGAACTGGCCGAACGAATGCAAGAACAACGCCGAAAAGTCAGGAGATAACCGTAGGCGATTTTCTCCGAAAGCCGCATTCGTCCGTTTCGGAGAAACGGACCTACCTGTTTTTACGTCCGCTTGGCCGTCGTCTGCGTTTGCTTTTTTTCCGCTCTTTTCCGCGCAACAAGATTCCAAGTTCGCGTCCGGAGAGGAGGCGGAGGACCGCAAAAAAGACGCAGGCGCCGACACCGCCGCCGACAACGAGATGGGCAATGTCGGACTTCGAACTTTGGCCCGGTATCAGTTTCATCGTCAGCGCCACGACAACGGTCATTACGCAGGCCGCGGCGCAGGCGCGTCCGACGCTCAGGAAAAACGAACGGAAATCGAAATATCCGTACTTTCGGGCAAAGAGCAGGAACAAGACCACCGACTGAATTCCTGCCGTCAGCGACGCCGCCACGGCAAGACCCTGTTCCTGCATCGGCCAGATCAACGCCAAGCCGAAGACCGCATTGAAGGCGCAACCGAAGAATCCGATGCGGCAAGGGGTCCAGTAATCACCGACGACGTAGAACGCACGAACGACGAGCGGCAACGCACAAAACGCCCAAACTCCGGTGCCAAACCAGAAAATCATGTCGGCGGTCCGAAACATGTCATCCGGCGTAAAAGCTCCGCGTTGGAAAAGAAGGTGAGCGAGCTTTTCCGACATCAACATCAATCCGGCGCCGGCGGGGATCGAGAGCACGAACAGAATTCTGGCTCCCAGCGTCAAATCGTCGCCGAAGGAACGGAAGTCCCGATTCGCGGCGTGGCGGCTGAGCAACGGATAGATCGCGGTCGCAACGGCCAGGCCGATCAGACCCTGTGGAAATTCGTAGAGCCGTTCGCTGTAATAAATTGCTGCCGCCGCTCCGGAAGCCAGGGGAAATTCCACCACCCGTCCCAACCAGCGGATGCGTTCGTCTTGGGGACCGGAAAAAAGCCAAGCAATGCCGCTCGCAACGAGAATGTTCAGTTGCATCGACATCAGGCCGAAAATCTGCGGAAGAAATCCGTCGAAAATTCGTCGGATCTCGTCACGCACGGCGGAGAAATCGAGGTCGAACCGAAAACCGTAGGCGCGGAGAACCGGTAAATGAACGAAAAATTGGAATATTCCCGCCAGAAGAATGCACAGCGTCAGCAAGTAGCACTGGACCTCCGGGTCGCCGGAATAGAGCGGAGCGATGATCAGAATGCCGGTTAGCCAAACGATGTTCAGGATCGACGGAATCAGCGCCGGAACCGTGAAATTACCGAAGATCTGTAGGGTTGCCGAGGCGATGGCCGCCATACAGATCAAAATGAGATACGGCAGCAACAGCGACAGGAGGTGCGAAATCAGATAGATTTTGCTTTCCGGAGGAAAAAAGTAGAAGCCGCAGAAACAGACGCACTCACCAAGGATGACAAATCCGACGAGCAGAAAAAAGACCCAGGTCAGCATGACGGAGAGAAGTTGCCAGGCTTTCCGTCGATCTTCCTGCCAAACACGGGAAAAGGCTGGAATGAATCCGATGGCGAGCGAACCGTCTCCGAAGAGGCGTCGCGCAATATCGGGAAGTCGAAACGCCATGACGAAGGAGTCCATGACACCGCCGGCGGACATTCCGAGCGTTGCGGCAGTGGCCACGTCACGAAACATCCCGAGCAGACGGCTCAACAGCGTTCCGAGGCCGGTTATCAGCGTGCCGCGGAGCATTTGAAGACGGAAAACGCGAGGCGTGAGGCGTGAGGAGGGGGCCAACGGTGGTTTTTCTCCGCAGGGGGCGAGTTACATTTTCGAACGCCGACGTTTCATTTCGTGGAAATGCAGAGACTGTCGCATGAAAGTGGTTGGCTTACTGTAGGCTCGGCCTGAAAGGCCGGAATTTCCAAAAAAAAGTCAAAAAAAAGCCCAAATCCCCCCCAAAGAGGGGGTAAAACTTCCCTATTTTACCCCCCCTAAGAGGGGAATACGATCAGATCAGCACACAATCCCCACCCAAAAAAACTCCATAAAAGCCAATTTTAACGATAATTGACCCCATTAGCAATCCGTTGCGCTATTACAAATTCCCGTAAGTCCCAAGGTTCAAAAAACCACTCCCCACCATCCTCCATTCTGTAACGTAAATATTCCGAAAGACTGCGATTCTCCTCCAAAATCCGACGATACTCCGACTCCTTCCGAAACTGAACATAATGCAACTCACGAATCCTCGCCGAATTGCCAAACATCGAATCCAACGCCTTCTCCGAATAACCCATCATCACAAAATCCGTAATACACGAAGATCGTAAATTCACAAACAATTTCGGCCAAAGCTCAAAGCCCGCCGCCAAAATCACCCGCTTGAGCAACTGGCGACAACTATCTTTAGAAACCTTCGGGAAAATCAACTTCTCTGGATCAACACCCCCCGACAAACGACAAAATATCTCCTTAATCTCCAAAAACAACGGAACTTCCCGAGCCCCCGTCTTCGTGTCCGAACTCACACGAATTAACGTATCAGAAAAATCACAGAAACGAAGGTGCCGAATCTCCGAAGGAATACGAAAACCTCCACATCGGGCCAAAGAAAGAATCAGCCGTTCACGATCATCACAACAAAACAACAACAACCGGCTAAACTTCCCGCGATCAACATAATACATCAAATCCGCATTCACCTCCTTGCCGCCCTTTACCTTCGAAAATGGATTATGTAACAACATTCCACTTTCCAAGCCGAACTTAAATATCGAACGACATATCCGCATCCCCCGGGATACCGTTGCTTCCGAAAGACCAACCTCTTGAATGCACCAAGCTTTGAAACTCTCCGCATCTTCAAAAGTCAATGAAGACGGCAAGCTTTCGCCAAAAAATTTCCCAAGATGCTTATACCAATCACAATATTTAGAACGTGACGTCCTCTTGATATGCGACTTCGTCAATAAATGACGTTCAAAAAGACATTCCAAATCCGTCAAACGACAGAACTCAAAATGACGTTGCAGAGATCCACGAATCCGTTCCGGAAGAGAAAAATACTCTCGCCTGTGATCCGTGACCCACTTCTGCGATGGAACATCAACAAGACAGGTCAGAATCTTCGTCTGACGGGACGCCTCCTGATAATCTATCCGTTTACCAAGATAAAACGTTATCCTTTTGCCGTTGCGCGTCATCGACGCCTGCCAAACTCCTTGACCCGTGCAATAAGCTTTCATAAAACACCTCACTTTCAAAGTTGACCATCATGGTGTTAAAGTATTCCCTCACTCCTCCTTCTCCAAAAAAAAAGCCAATTCCCTACAAGAGAATCGGTTCCTTCCAAAATAATTAAATTACAAAAATGCCTTAACTCAAGCTCAACAGAGGGGGGGCTTTCTATTCCAACCCTCTTGGCTAAAGACAACGCCATCCGCTCCACGCCGCCTCCCCCCTCCGTCTCGCCGTCCCAGGCGTCGATAGGGGGAATGGGGCAAAAGGCCTTTGTCAATTCAACCCCCTTGAGGCTATCGGAAAAAATTAAATTTTGCCAGGGCGTGCATCATTTTTTACAAAATAGTTCCAGTATCATTTTCGAAACAAATAATCAAATAAGGAACTATTTTGAAAAAAATGATCCGTAAAATTTAATTTTTCCACTTCATCCCGTTCGGCACAAAGCCCCACACCCCCTATCGACGCTTGGGGTGACGACGGCGAGACGGAGGGGGGAGGCGGAGCAAAACTCTGTTTCATAATTTCAGTACAGAATCATCAAGCGGCCGGTTTCTCCACCTTCGGAACACGTTCAACCACGGCCTCAACAACCCTGACCTTATCCACGACAAAACGCATATCCGATGCCACAACAGTTCGATCATCAATGCGACCCGAAGACAAAACAGGCTCAAGACGACCTGAAACAAAAACATTACCACGATCAGGAAGAGCATCAAACATATCGATAGAAATATCGCGAAATTCATACGTATCGCCCCAACCGCTCACCTGAATCTTGCGATACTCCGAACCACGATACTCACCGCCACGTTTCTGCAACAAAATACCATGACCGGCAAAGGAAACACCCGCCAGAAAATCCTCCTCACTCGGAGGCTTCCAGTTCGGCTTTCCCGGAACCGTAAAATCCTGAATCCTGGGATTCACATATAACGTACCATTTCTACGGACAACCAAACCGCTCGCCCGAACTGGCACACCCACGCCAGGAACCAACGACAATTCCTCGTCCGTATCAACAGGAAAATTGTACGTTTTGCCCGCCCCCAAAATGCGAATAAATCGCGTCATCTCGCCTTCCTTGTTCTCAAAACGAAGCGACTCGCCGAACATGCCACTCATCTGAAAACGAAAGCCCTTTTGCAAATCCTGAAAAAAAGTCATTTCAAACCTCCTTAGATTAAAGGTGCATAAATACCGCCGAACATCGGCGGAATATTGTTAAGCAGACTTCCGACGAGTTTTTTTCCGTACGGAAACCGCTTTCTTATTCTTTCCGGAACGTTGCTCAAGCCGTCGCAACTCGCCAGTCTCACCAACATCAATTAACGTCAGGCCATCACCACGACCCGTCACAATACGATTAACATGCTCCACCATCACCGAAATTATCCGAGGATCCGCAAGAGCAATACCAATCAGCTTGCGACTACGACGCAAGGAGAAACCATGCCGCTCCATTATTATTTTGGCCAGCTTCAGAACATGATCTCCAAATCTGCCACCACTTTTGCGACGTTTTTCACTCATCTTTAAGTTCCCTGACTCGAAGCCAAACCGTGATCATATCACGCGACTTGTTAAGATCAAACGAAAATAGGCCACCTCGATCCTGGCGAACATCACGCTCAAGACTGCCAATATAGTAAACCTGCGAATCCCGTACACGAACACCTTGCGTCTTCAGCGAACTCTTATCTTGTGCAGGAATCGACGACTTGTCCGACTTGTCGAAAACGGAAATCGAAAGATCAATATCAACAGCATAAGAATTATCACTCACACGGCTCAACTGCATCGTCAAAATCAAACCGTCCGAAAATGTCATATAACCCGTCGTTTCAATCGCCCCCGTCTCCGTCAACGTCTTACGCTCACGAACCAATTCCTTTCCGTCCGAAAATGTAAACGGACGACCTTCGGACAAATATACTACCGGACGCTGAATAATCTTGGATTTTCCCACACCGGCCTCGCCGTTCAGGAACATCGAAAAAAGCTCCTCTACATTGAACGCCGACGAAAATATGTCTATCTGCCGAAATTGAAGCTCCGCAGATAAACGTATAAAATGTTCGTCATTGACGCGAATGAAATAAATCTCCGCAACGTATGATTTATCATTACGCTCTCGGATCATCTCAACCGCAGCCAATACTTTTCGTAACGATTCAATATTGTCACAAATCCAAACCGTCGAACCAACAACGGAAATCGCCCCCTCCGTCGAGCAAGAGGCCTTTACCGCCACTAAAAATTCCTCACGATCAACCGGAGGAACGCGAATCACGGAAAAAGTCCGGTCCTCCCGACGAATCTCACCGACGTAATACACTCCGCCAACCTCCGCCACACTAGAACCGCAACGACGTGCCAAAACATCAAGAACCGAAGCCAACGGCACCCCGCTGAAACGGCCCGAAACCTGCTGACTGTCCAACGTCGACGACCAAACAATAGGTGCCAGCGTCTCTTGCGTCAAAATACCCATGGCCTGTCCAAAGGGAACTTCATCAAACATTACCGTTACATTACGTTCATCTCGTTTCGATATTTCCGTACGATCAACAGACTTTTCAAATCGGTATTCAAACGGTTCGGAATCCATCTCCCCAGGAACCGAACGACAACCTAAAAATGCAATCATCAAACACATAACAAAAATCCTCATTTCTGTACCTTTTTGCCCGAACCAAGATACAAAACCGCACGACCAACATCGACCGATGAGACAAAATCCTTTTCGCCATCAACGATAATATGGTCGTCCTTTCGTAACACTCCCTTAGAGGTTATCACACCGCCGCGAACAAAACCAATAATCTTATCATCCGCCTCCGGAGACGCCGCCGCCATCGTCGAAGATAAAACATTACGACCACATTCACACCCCAACGAATGAATGGAAGAAGCCGGGATCAACGCCGCCGTCGAAGCCACGCCCGCCCGAACCGTCGACGCAGGAGGCTGTTTCGATATCAAACTCTCCACCAGTGTTCGAGGCAATTCCGATAAAACATTACGAATTCCAAAAAATCCGCTGACAAGCATTATCGCCCAAAAACCAATCCGAAAAGCATGACGACGAGCAAACCAAACAAGCGAACCAATACGACCCAAACGAAGGCTCGGACGGTCAAGAGATTCCGCACTCTTCGTATGAGAACGATAAAGCTTGAATAACGCCGGAGTCAGTACAAAAACCTCGAAATTCTTATCTGCTGTCTTACGTTTCGATTCATGAACATCCCGACGAATATGAGCCATCTGAACCGGCAAACCCCAGGATTCCCGGACGACATCAATATCCGCCATCGGAAAAACAAACGGCCAAATGCCAACCGTACCGCTCTTCACGTTCAATACTTCGTAGGACGTTTCTATCTGACGCTTCACCTCAACGCTGATATTGTCGATATGCTGCGACATCAATATCAGGTCCATCTGTTTATGACGATGCGTCGACACAAACTCCATCATCTTGTCGGAATGTTCCTGACCCTTCGACTTTCGTTTCAAGCTCGCGGGAAGATGAAATTGGACCTCGTCAATCACAACAAAAGACTTTTCCGGAAAATCCTCCCACCAATCACGAAAACCGCCGTGAGAGTCCCGAAAGAACTCCTCCTCCAACAGCTCAATGTGCTCCGAAACATCGACAGACCGGCCAATCTCCGCAGAAAGATACCGGTTGACCGCTTCCACATGAAGCGGTATATTCGTAAAAAGAGTACGAGGATAAGCCTCGCCCTCCTTGATTTTATACCGCGCCCAGTCCGAAAGCATCTTCACTATCAGACTGACACAGTAGCAACTTTTGCCGCTACCCGGCTTGCCATGGATAAAACGTAAAGACATAATCGACACCTCGAGGAATTACAACTACGGGTACACAGCAACAGGCACTGCAAACAACCAACGAACAAAACGATATATGCCAAAAAATAGTTTCACCGAAAACAAAAGAACGATCAACGCAAACAACTCGTGGGCCGGAAATACATTATCTAACAACTTGCCGAAATGAACAAAATAATTCACGCCCCCCT
>Ga0099364_10013526_pt1 | contig 10938 bp, 9 predicted proteins | sample TergutTh196P3_FD_73070 | JGI IMG/M metagenome (GOLD analysis project Ga0099364, IMG submission 73070) | Microcerotermes parvus P3 segment gut microbial communities from Pointe-Noire, Republic of the Congo - Th196 P3 | ecosystem: Host-associated > Arthropoda: Insects > Digestive system > Gut ... | reverse complement strand
ACTTTCCTATACCGAAGGTTCTATAACCCTGGGTCCCCAAAAAACGAGCCAGATAAGGCCCGCAGCGATCTTCCATCTTTTCCGGAAGACCATCCATTGGGACAGGTCTTTCATTGCTATAACAACCAATAGTATGCGTGTCCCGGCCTGTACGGATGGTGTAGCGTGCCGGGACACAAACCGGACAATTAGAGTAAGCGTTTGCAAAAGTTATACCCCGCGCAACCAGGCGATCTATATTTGGTGTTGAAATCTTGCTGTTTCCTAAAGCCGCGATACAGTCGTAGCGGAACTGGTCACACATTATATAAAGAATGTCTGGTTTTTCACGCATAGTTATTTCCTTTGCAAATTTATCTGCCTAAGCAGTTTACCTGCTCGCGTTCCTAAGGAAGGTGTCATAAGTCCTTTGATACGCGTTTAATACATTACGTATGCCCATGCTATTGAGGGCATTTATGTAGTTATTCCAGTTCTGATCTGTGAGCGGTAGATCACCGGTGACGAATCTTGCCCACATCATGCTCTTATAATTATCTATGTCATTTATGGACTGGACAATAGGTTCAAGGACATCCGCTTCGAAATACATGGCAGGCAAATACTTTGCAGGTCTAAAAGGTACATAGGATTCTGCTGTATACCTGTATATCCTTGTATTAAGACCTTCTGGTCCGTAAAACAGGTTTTCTGAAACGCCTACCTGAGCTGAATGCTGGTTATATTGAGCTACTCCGTATTGCATCCAGAATGCATTCGTTGAGCCGCCTTGTGCTCCAATATTGTGCCAAATACCCTGTATTCCTGAAATACCAAGCTCTCCGGGACGTGCCCAATTCCATTCAATGCCTTCTCTTCCTATGCGCATTGTCATTAGTCCTTCCTGGGTGAAAAACCAGTCGTTCCAGCGTACTACAGCTTCAGGATATTGGCATCTGCTTGTAATAATTGTTTGGCCGGTTTGGACATTTACATTCGAATGGTATACTGCAGCTCTGACTCCACCAGGTCCGGCTAAAGGAGCAATGGCGTCAAACTCCCTTTGACGGGGACTGGTCATGGAAAAAATTGAAGATGGAGCCAGCATTACTGTCGAGCCAATTGTAAGAGCCTGTGGATTTTCGGCGATTTGCCTTAACTCTGCTTCGCTTACAGTAAATGAAGTGGGATCAAGTAATCCTTCATTAACAAGGGAGTTTAGATAAGTCAAAGCCTGCCGGAATTCTGGTTTATCATAGGCTATTTCAACTCTGTCATTACCTGTTACAAGAAAGCCCCCCGGGTCCATTTCAATGAATGAATTTACAAAAAACGGAATTAGGGCATTGATTCCAATGCCGCCTGGTTGAGAAGTTATGTGGGGAATCTCATCCATCAATCCGTTACCGTTGGGATCTCTGGTTCTGAATGCCCTTAGAACATTGGTATATTCATCCAAAGTATTCGGAGTCTGAAGATTCAAGTTTCTCATCCACCCTGTATTAATATAAAGCTTTGTAGTGTATTGATTATGCAATGAATCATGGTACAAAGGCAGACTATAAATATTGCCGTCCGGTGTTGTAATCATTGGCCTTACTTGAGGTGCATTGTTGAACATTTCTTTTATCCAGAAGCCATATTGATCTATAAGGTCATTAAGTGGAATGAATACACCATCCCTGCCATACTGGACTTCATCCATCTTGGTGAAACCTGCACCCATATAAAAATCAGGCAGGTCTCCGCTGGCAATACTGAGCCTGCGCAGTTCCGGACCGGAACCTGGCGGAGATATTGTCCATTGCAATCTTACACCGGTTTTCTCTTCATAAAACCTTGTAAAGTCATTGGTTTCGAAATTTTCAATATTCGGTGAACCGCCGGCGAAAACCCTAAGGGTTATCGGCGTACTCACAACCGGAAAGGTGCCGGGAGCAGTGACAATTTCGGCTCCGCTTCTTTGTGGTGTCTGCCCTTGCCCTCCTCCGCCTGCAAATAAGGCGGTGCTAAGAACAATAGCCAGAAAAACAAAAACTAATTTTCGTTTCATTTCGATTTCTCCTTGTAATAATTAATTTTACGCGGAATACCCGCGTTATTACCTAACCTTTAACAGAACCTATTAAAAGGCCTTTTACAAAATGCTTTTGCACAAAGGGATAAAGGATCATTACCGGAAGGCTTGCGACAACGATCAATGAATACTTAAGCAGTTCTACAAGCTGTTGGCGTCTTACCATTTCTTCTACATCAGCAAGCATGGACATGTCCATGCTGTTTAAAATTAATATATTACGCAAAGGAATTTGAAGCGGGAAGAGATTCTGTCTGTTAAGATAAATCAGCGCGTTAAAATAACTGTTCCAATGGTCTACAGCATAATAAAGTGTGATCACTGCTATAACCGGTCTGGCAAGAGGTAGAACAAGGCTGATAAAAGTTTTTAGATCTCCGGCACCGTCTATTTCAGCTGAATCGTAAAGCTCACCGGGTATGGAAGTTTGCAGGAAAATTCTTGTAATTATTAAATTCCAGACACCGATGGCTCCCGGTATTATCAATGCCCATCTGGTATTTACCATGCCTAAAGACCTAACCAGCAGGTAGGTAGGTATCAATCCACCGGAGAACATCATTGTAAATGTTATTAAAAATATCATTACATTCCTGCCGTAAAATTCCTTGCGGGAAAGGGGATATGCGGCAATTAAAGTCATAAAAACATTAACCGCTGTTCCGACAGTCGCATAAAAAAACGAGTTCGCATAACCCATCATTACAGGTCTGTATTGTAAAACCGCGGTATAGCCCTGGAAATTGATGCCTATGGGCCAGAGCCATACTTCGCCGGAAGTAACCCTTGCGGGATCACTTATAGATGCGCTTAAAATATATATTAATGGATATATAACGATAATAAGGATAATTGACAGGAAAAAGGTGTTAATAAAATCAAAAACCAAATCAGAGGTCGATCGTCTTATTTTCATCAGAATAAACCTACCTCACTGTATTTTTTGGCAAGTTTGTTTACAATCAGGATCAATACCAGGTTAATGACCGAGTTAAACAGCCCGATAGCTGTAGCCAAACTATAATCTGTATTAATTAAACCTATTTTATAAACATAAGTTGATATGATCTCCGATGTGTTAAGGTTCATTGGATTTTGCATAAGGAATATTTTTTCAAAACCAATGTTCATGATCCTGCCGGCATTTAATATCAACAGTGTTATTGCCGTGGGCATTAAAAACGGTATGTCTATGTATATGATTCTTTTGAATTTACTGGCGCCGTCTACTATTGCAGCCTCAGTTATCTGAGGGTCAATGGCAGAAAGAGCCGCAATATAAACAATTGATGAATACCCCATGCCCTGCCAGATTCCGGAAACCACGTAAATTGTCTTGAAGTATGAGGAGATCCCCATGAAATTTATAGGCCCCACTCCGACTTTTGACAGTAGAAAGTTAATAATCCCGTAATGGGGAGATAAAAATTGTATTATAATGGAGACCATAACAACAGTTGAAATAAAATAAGGCGCATAAGTTACCATCTGGACAGTTTTTTTAAGCCTTTTACTGACAGCTTCATTAATGGAAATGGCCAGTATGATGGGTATGGGAAAGCCAAAAATAAGCTGGTAAAGGCTAATGGAAAAAGTATTCCAGATTAGTGTCCCAAAGAAAAAAGACCGGAAAAACCTTATAAAATTAGCGAAGCCTACCCACCGACTCCCCGAAAAACCTCTTATGGGGTTATAGTTCATAAACGCCATTACAAGACCGCCCATGGGTATGTATCTGAAAACCAGGAAATACAATGCAGGAAGTATCATCATTATGTATAAGCCAGGATGTCTTTTTATAGCTTTACTTAAGCGATGAAACAAAAAACCACCTCCATTTAATAACATATTATGTATCATGAAATTTCAATCGTCAAGGTTTAATGTAGCCGATTAAGCGATTTTTTATATAAGATGATTTTTATATATTGCGAATATTTTTTTTTAATGGTATCATTTTCATCAAGATCCATAAAAAAGGAGAGTGAGGATGAAACTTGGGATTAATACCGTATTGTTTAAAGATTTTTCCCTAAGGGATGTTTTTTCCGCAGTGCAGAAAGCAGGTTACGATGGGGTAGAACTTTCCGCAATTTCCGGAATGTGTGAGCATTTGATCCTGGATAACTGGCAGGCACAAACTGCAGAGATCCTTTCATTATCAAAGCAGTATCGCCTTGAACTCCTTTCCATGGAAGTGGGTACTACTGACAGTTCCCGTCTGGAAAAAGCTTTTGCCGCTGCTCAAGGCCTTGGTATACCGGTTGTAAACGTCGGCCCGGGCGGAAAAAGTGATGATGAAGCTACCCTTAAGGAATCCATCGCCATTCTTAAAGACAGAGCTGCGTCTGCTGCTAAGTTCGGAGTGATATTGTGTGTAAAAGCCCATGTAGGTAATGCCATTTACAATACAGTGACTACACTACGCGCTATGAAAGAGATCTCAGATCCGCATTTCGGCATAGATATGGACCCCAGTCATGTATTCAGGGCGGGGGAAATGCCCGAAAAGGCAATTTCCGAGGTGATCTCCAGGGTAAAGCATATACATATCCGCGACTGCCCTGACGGAGGCCCGTCACCGGGCAGTCCGCCGGCACAGACCTGCGGCCGCGGTAAAATCGATCTGTTTGGATACTTTGAAGCTCTGGTGAAGGCTGATTATAAAGGCCCGGTATGCCTGGAAGTAATAGGACCGGCCTTAAGTTATGTTGATGCAGCCATTATAGCGGCGGAGAGTTTTGGTTTTATGAATGCCTGTTTGAAAAAACTAAATGCAAGATAGGGTTATAAAATGAAGAAAAAACCAAATATATTGTTTTTTGGAATTGATTCTCTAAGGCGCGACAGGATGAGTCTATACGGATACCAAAGGCTTACTACTCCACACATTGACAAGTATGCAGCCGGCGGAGCGGTGTTTAACCAGTGCTTTAGCTCCAGCATTCCCACGACTTCCGGTTATTCCAATATGCTTACCGGTCGTGACTGCTTTGGTACTGACGTAGTCGCTTTACGCCATGTCGGTGATATTGCACCTGGTATATCAACCCTTGCAGAAATGCTTTCAAAGGAATCTTATAATACCACTTGTGTAGGCTTTTCCGGAAATGCAGCAAGCCGGGGATTTGATAAGTACCTGAAATTTGAAGGATGGGGTTCTTATGCCCATGGCCGTTCACATAAGGCAGAAAACCTTAATACTGTGACGATCCCTGAGCTGCACCGTTTAGCAGCAGAAAAAAAACCTTTCTTTCTTTTCCTGCGTCACATGGATCCTCATGCACCTTATCTTCCCCCAGCGCCTTTTGAAAGGATGTTTTACTCAGGGGACGAGTATGATAAGAAAAATAAATCACTTGTGGATTGCTATTCTTTTAAACCATTTTGTGATTTCTTTTACTCCTGGTTTCCGCCGGGATGTACTGACGCAGAATATATCAAGGCTCAATACGATGGTGAAATCGCCTATATGGATGCTTGTATTCAAATCCTTCTTACAGAATTAAATACATTAGGTATAGAAGATGAAACCCTTGTAGTATTTACTTCGGATCACGGTGAAACCCTTGATCTTCATGATTGTTATTTTGACCATCACGGTCTTTATGAATGTACATTGCAGGTCCCCCTTGTTTTTCGTTTGCCTGGAATAGTACCGGGGGGAACACGTTTTAACGATATCTGCCAGCTCAAAGACATAACACCGACAGTTTTAGATATACTCGGCATTGATGCCAAAGACTATGAATTCGAAGGCAGGAGTTTATTGGGACGGATGCAGGGCAGGGATCTGGTCCAGGAACCTGAAATGTACATTACCGAATGTACCTGGATGCGTAAACACGGCTGGCGGACCCCTCATTATAAACTAATTTGCGCCCTGGAACCGGATTTTCATGACAAGCCCGCTGTGGAGTTATACGATCTTTATAAAGACCCGGATGAGCTATGCAATATAGCAAAGGAGAATCCCGACATAGTCAAAATGCTGACAGCACGTATGAAAGCCCATATTGCAAAACGGGAAAAAGATACGGGCCGACAAAATCCTATGTTTACAAATCTGGATTGGCACGGTATAAGGGGGAGGGGACCATTTAAAACTTCTAAAGATGCTTACGATACCATGCATATAGGTGATGTTGAAGCTGCGCGCAAGCTGCAGGCCCTTCTGGCTGAAAAAGAAAAAAAATGATAAAAGTTTGCGTGATTGGCATGGGTCCCATCGGCAATCTTCATGCCAGGATCTATAATGAACGGGAGGATTGCCGCCTTATTGCCGTTAGCGATCGCATAAAAGAACGTGCCCAGGACGGCGGCAAACGGTATGGCGTGCAATACTATGTTGATACCTCCGACATGCTTGCAAAAGAAAAACCTGATTTAGTATCTGTAGCTACCGGCGGTTTTGAATACAGTTCTGACCATTATGAGCCGACCATCCAGGCTTTGCGTGCAGGATGTCATGTGCTGGGTGAAAAACCAATATCTAATGATATAAATCATGGTGAAGAAATGGTGCGGATCGCTAAAGAAATGAATTTATGTTATGCTATTAACCTTAACCATCGCTTTACACCTGCAGCAAGGGAGGCAAAGAAATGGCAGGATGAAGGCTGCATAGGTGAATTGCTTTTCTGTAATATGGCCCTGTGGATAGGCAGACCTGAAGAGCTAGAATCACCTTTTTATCATTTAAAAGCCCTTAACCCGCATAGTGTTGATATAATGCGTTATTTTATGGGTGAAGTTGAAGAGGTTCAAGCTTATGCCATGATGGCAAAAGGGCGTAATATTTATTCCACCGCTTCCATTAATATGCGTTTTGCCTGCGGCGCTGTAGGTCACCTTACTTCCAGTTACGACATAGCCCGCGGCCATCCCATGGAACGCTGTGAAGTAGCAGGCCGTAATGGACGGCTGGTTTTTGAAGATATGTGGCGGGAAGCGGTACTTTACCCCGCAGGAGATCCGGTTAAGCGTGTATATACTAATCCTGTTTTTGGAGGATTTTCAAATTTTGATGATACCTTTAGGGATCGCATTGGATGTTTTGTAGAAGAAATCAAGCGGGGTGTAAAGCCGCAAGACATTGACGGATCAGGTGAATCAGGTTTAAAGGCACAGCGGGTAATTCATGCGGCTATTGCTTCCATAAAAGCAAATGGCGCCCCTGTGGTTGTTGATAATTGTATTGAAAATTAAAGGGGGATTTTATGGCAATTAATGTAGCGGTGATTGGAGCAGGCGGAATAGGCAGGACTCATTCCCGGTGTTATAAAAACGATGAACTGGCAAATTTAGTAGCAGTGTGCGATATTGTGCCGGAAAAAGCGAAAAAACTAAGTGAAGAAATGGGTGTCCCCTGTTATAGTTCTCAAAAAGAAATGTACGCTGCTCATCCTGAAATTGAAGCTGTATCGGTATGCAGTTCCGGTTATGACAATGGATCCATGCACTTTGAACCTGCAATGGAAGCCCTTGATTCCGGTAAACATGTACTGGTAGAAAAACCGATTTGTGCCGAATTAAGCGATGCCCAGGAGTTAGTTGCTTTTGCCGCAGCAAAAAAGCTTTACCTTGGCTGTAATTTAAATCACTATTTTACTCAAACCGCAGATCGTGCAGGAGATTTAATTAAAGATAAAAAAATTGGGGAGCTGGTTTATTGCATACATAAAGTAGGGTTTAATGGCAGTGAAAAAAAATATGTTGGACCGGGCAGCCCTCGCTGGCAGACTCCTTATTCTCATATTAAAGCATTTTGTGCTCATCCCTTTAGCGTTATGAGGCATTTCTGCGGTGATATAATGCAGGTCCAGGCTTTTCTGGACAGACCAGGGGTAAGACGTACTTTAGGTGATCCCATGCTTTCCATAAATTCCATCCATGTACGTTTCGCAAATGGCGGCATAGGTTATCTCCTAAGCCAGCGCGGAGACGCCATGTTCGGCCTGGGCGGTTGGTGGAGTTACGAACATGCAGGGACCCGTGGTACTTTTTGCATTGAAAACTGCGTAGAAAAGCTTTCTTATTGGGACATAGATACTGTGGAAAATCCAGGTATGGCAAGCCCTGTTCCGGAAGTTTTTGAAACCGGGATTAATGACTTTGGAGCTACTTTTCCCACCAGAATACATGCCTGGCTTGAAGATTTAACAAATAAGGTTCCTGTCGAACATGTTCGTGCTTCCGGCCGGGATGCCCTTGCAACATTAACTTACACCTTTGCCGCCATGCGTTCTTATGAAGAAGGCGGTGCTCTGGTAATTCCCGAAGCTCTGCCACCGTTACATGGCGATATCAGGTTTGTCTGGTAAGAAAGGAAAGAACCAAGTCCCAATGTCCCGGTGCATCCTCGTGTCCAAAGTCGGGATAGAAAATTACTTTTTTTTGAGAAGTAACTTTATTGTACGCTGCTAATTGGCTTGAAGGCGGGGTGATCGTATCCATTAAACCTGTTTGCATAAGCAGCTCGGCCTTGATTCTTGGCGCCAGAAACTGGATATCAATATAACCCAGTTTTGTAAAAATTTCATCCTGCCTTTCATGACGGGGATCGTAACGGCGAAAATAATCTTTTAACTCAAAATAGGCATCTTTGGCAAGGTCCATTTCCCATACTCGTTTATAATCGCTTAAAAAGGGGTAGATAGGTGCAGTTCGTTTTATCCGGTTTTCCAAAGCTGCACAGGCTATACTTAAACCCCCTCCCTGAGAAGCCCCGCAACAAGCCAAGTGGTTTTCATCAACTTCGTTGAAACTAGTAAGGACCCTTACCAATTGAACTGTATCAAGGAAAACATGGCGAAAAAGTAAATTGTCCGCAGAATCATCCAGACCTCTGATGATGTGGCCTCTTAAGGTAGTGCCTTTTACCCCGCCGCTATCTTCACTTAGGCCTCCTTGGCCCCGGCAATCCATAGCGGCAACAGCCATACCTGCAGCGGCAAAGGGAAGAAGCCTAAACCAGTCAGGAGAACAGCCCGTATAGCCATGAAAGAAAAGGACCGCAGGTATGGGTTTTTCAATATTTTTTGGTCGCAGGTATTTAGCATATATTCTAGCGTTCCGGACCCCGGTAAACTTAAGATCAAAACATTCAACAGATGGAACTTGGAATACTGAAGGGGTTAGTTCAGCTGCTGCAGGAGTAGAGTCCAGTTCCTTAAGGGCTCTTTCCCAATATTCATTAAAATCTTTAGGCCTGGGATTCCTTCCCTGATACTCAAGCAATTTTGAAACGGGCATATCAATCAACATGATTTACCTCTGTATATATTTTTCCTGGTTCTGGAACACATCCAGCATGGCAAGGATATTTTCTGCTTTTACATCTCCCGGTACATCATGAGTGGGTGCCATAATATAGCCCCCTCCTTCTGAGAGGACACGGGCAATGCGGACTATTTCTTCTTGAATCTGCTTGGGGCTCATCTTTGGAAGACATTGTTGGGTAGAAATTGCGCCCCAGAAGCTTATATTTTTTCCATATAACTTTTTCATTTCCACTATATCGTAAATTTCCGGTTGAAAAGTCTGATAGCAATCAAGGCCAATTTCAATTAAATCAGGGAAAATTTCCCGGCAGTCACCGCATGAATGCTGCAGTACAAATTTACCTTTGCTTTTGGCTCTTTCGTAAAGCTTTGCCATCCGGGGTTTTATAAAACGCCGCCAATGGTTTGGCCCCATGATCAGGCCATTTTGTTGCCCCCAGTCATCTCCGAACATTATAGCGTCCACATCGTATTCCAAAGCTATATCAATGATTGGGAGCCAAAAATCGCAGAGCCTGTCAAAAAAATCTTCCAGGGTCTCAGGGTCTGTGATCATGTAACCAAGGGTGTTTTCCATTCCCATTAATGTCCAGCAGCGTTCGAACATGGTAAAACCGAAATTAGCAGTTAAAAATTTGTCAGTCCCGGAAGAACAAAGTTTTTCCAGCTCATTTCTTAGCCATTGGGTATCCATTTCGGGAAAAATATACGTGTTATTTTCAAGGTTTTCTATAACATAACCTTCAATCATACCAATGTCTTTGTCCGCTCCGTTTCTGTTCCAGACAACTCCGAAATCATCAAGATAATACCCAGACCGACCGTTTATCTCTATTGGATCACCTGAATAGTAGATACCTGTCATAAAGGAGTTGATTTTTTTTTCGATTTCAAGGTCTCCGGTATAGGCTATCAAGTTGTCTTTAGCTTGAGTAGTTAAGCCTAAAGTATAGGGGATAGGGCATGTATCTTTGTGGTTTAATGCATCTATCAGGATAGATCTTCGATTCACATTTATATCCTTAATTTTTGTGTATGATGATACGCTGCAGTACGCAGAGCTTTTATAGAATCATCTTTAAGATAATCTTCAAAAGGCATCATTCTGTCTATAATGGCGCCCGCGATACCTCCATTATGAGGTATAATTTCAACTACCCTGTTTGCGATGGAATTGATAAATTCATAATCATGGGAGTTAAATAGAATTACTCCAGGAAACTCTACTAATCCGTCATTCAGGGCTGTAATAGCCTCCAGGTCAAGGTGATTTGTCGGTTCATCCAGGATTAGGACATTTGCGCCGGAGAGCATCATTTTTGCCAATACACAGCGGACTTTTTCACCACCGGATAAAACATTTACAGGTTTTAAAGCCTCGTCACCGGAGAATAACATACGTCCAAGGAAACTGCGGATATAAGTTTCATCTTGATCCACCGAATATTGCCGCAGCCAGTCAACGATCGACAGTTTAGAATTAAAAAAATTGCTATTCTCTTTTGGGAAATAAGAAAAATTAATAGTTTGGCCGCAGTAATAATCTCCGGAATCGGCCTTGTTTGTTTCGAAGATTATATCAAAGATCGCAGACTTGGC
>Ga0099364_10013525_pt1 | contig 10938 bp, 6 predicted proteins | sample TergutTh196P3_FD_73070 | JGI IMG/M metagenome (GOLD analysis project Ga0099364, IMG submission 73070) | Microcerotermes parvus P3 segment gut microbial communities from Pointe-Noire, Republic of the Congo - Th196 P3 | ecosystem: Host-associated > Arthropoda: Insects > Digestive system > Gut ... | reverse complement strand
AAATGTTCTTAACATGTTCCCGGAAGCATCGTAAATGCCGCCTTCCCAGAAATCCTCTGAAGAACCGCTTTGAGTGATTATGAATGTGTCTATACCCTGTCCGCCGCCCGGTGAAAAAATATTTTCCGCACCAGCAATATTTTCGATGTTTATTTCAGGCGGTGTATTTCTTACATAAGCTGTGAAAGGTCCTATAGTAGCAGTGTTGCTGTTATCGTCGCTTGCAGTAATTGTGAAAGTATATAAACCGTCAGGCGCAAGTTCGCCGGATTCAAAAACCCCGTCCCATCTAAGAGCCGGCGGAACATCAATCCCGGTCTGCACATAGACTATCCTGTCTATGAGATTCCGTACATCGTGGATTTCAGGTATGGGTTCCTTGTTTTGAATTTCCCTTACAAGTACTCCCTGCTCATTAAAAATCTGGAAAGTCCACTCTACTACATATCTGTCATCTGTTATGCTAATTGGGAATTCCAGGTAATCGGCTCTGCCGTCATTGTTTGGAGAAATCCACTGGGGCTGATTGTAATCAATTCTAATGACCGGAGGCCTTGAATCCATTACACCTACACTCCATGTAATTCCGCCGCCCACTGCCCAGATGTCTCCATAAAGAGGTCTGGCTGCAAGGTTTAGTGACAGGTCTCCATCGGATGGGAGCCTGTCTGCTACGAGCCTTCTGCCTCCGGATTGGAGCTGCCAGTTGATACCTATTCCGACAGACGGAACGATTGAAGGTCCGTTATTGTCCCAGCTCTCTCTCAGGTTAAAACGGGTAGATGTTGAAATGCTGATAGTTTCTGCTATTGTGATGTTTAATCCCAGCCGTCCTGCCATGTTCTGGAAAGAGGGGAAAATTAAGTCCGTAGCAAAGCTCACCCTAAGCGGGTCTCTTCTGCCGCTTTGTCCCCTTACCCTGAATAAATCAAATGATACGCCTCCGGACGGAGTCAAAGCCAGGGGAATGAAACTTGTACCCAGACCGCTTGCTGTAACAGCCCAGGTAAAATTTTCAAGGGGTCCAAGTTCCCCTATATTATAGCGAAACCCTAAATCAGCGGAGATTGTAAAACCATAAATACTGCTGCCCCCCAGGTTTAATCCAATTCCCAGGTTCATGTTTGGATAAATTTCTTTTGCTGCATTTAAATTTCCCCTGAAGTTGGTTCCCAGACTAAATTCATCATGCAGGCTTTGGAAAAACCAGATTGAACCTCCGAATACACCGTACCTTGTCGGGAATACTGCTCCGAGGTTAACTGCCCCTATGCCGCTGAAGCTTAACTGACTGCCAATATCAGGCAATGCCAGATATCCTGCATCAAAAATAATTCGCTGAGCATCTCCCTCTGCTGCCGGGTTTAATGCGCTTGCATGAGATCCGCCCTGCGATGTTATAAAACCTCCCTGTCCGGCTATTACCGGTGCATAAAGGTCCTGAGCTGTGTTCCTCCCGCCATCGTTATACTGTGCAAAAGCCGGAATAAACATAGCGATTGTTAAAAGTACTGTAAAAAATTTACTTTTTGACATAGATCCTTCCTTAAAATCCAAAAATAATAAGTTATAAATTAATTGTAATCCAAACAGGTAATTTTTTCATCATTATATCCATATTTCATTCCAAAATTGTAATTTCTACCCTGCGGTTCCTGCTCCTTCCTGCTTCTGTGGAATTGTCTTCTATTGGCCTTGTGCCTCCCCAGCCAATATATAAAAAACGGTCTGCCGGAATACCCCGGTTCACGAGTTCATCAACCATTCTTCTGGCTCTGTCCTGTGAGAGCTGCATTTCTCCTACCGGAAGCCCCACACTGGCTGTATGCCCTTCTACAAGGAAAGTTCTGTCAGGAATTTGGTTCAGAGCTTGTGCGATTAAATCAAGTCTGTACCTTTCTTCCGGTAGAAACTCGGCAGTGTCCGGGATGAAACGTATGTCATTTATGGTAAGGCGGATTCCTTCAGGGATCTGTTCCACATCAATACCTGAGCCTTCCAGAGCAAAGGTTTCCACAGGCGGTGATTCCAGAGGAATAAAGGTCTCTTCCAGGTCAGTTATTAATTGTATGCGGTTCATTGGTATGATTCCATGTCCAAAAGTGAGGGTAAATCCGGTATACCGTATTGTGGTATTATTAATAAAAGTATAGGTGATATCCAGGGTATCTCTCATGAAAACCAAAAGCCCGTCTTCTTCCCGAATTAATATATCTACCCTATGGCTTCCCATTATCGATAAAATTTCGTTTTCCCGTAAAACGATTCCATTTTCCTCCTCAGCTCTATAACGGCTTGCATAAGAAGCCTGGAGCCTGTGAACCGGGACACCCATATATAACTCAGTTCCCATATATTCATATTGGGCAGTAAATGGATAGACAAGTATATTTCCTGTGTTTAGGGGATCTGCAACTCTTGCACCTTCTGACTGCCATCTGGAGCCTGGTCTGATGGGTTCTGATGGGATATATGGAAATCCGCGAAGGGAGGGGAAGCCCCTGTCATTTTCTACAATAAATTCACCGTCTTCTGTTATTTCGTAAAAAGCAGATTCTATAGCATCTACGCTTTGTGCTGCAATCCTTGTATCACGCCGGGTATTTTGTATGATTATATAGTTTCCATGGAAAAAATGTGAGGCGTAATCAGCATGCCCTTCCGCTGCCAATGGAAGGATTTGCCCCCTTATTTCCTGTGCTGTAAGACCTGTGTACCTGCCGTTATCGTATCTCCGCCAATCAGCTCTTTCTGTTATTGTATGAGGAATTGGTTGGGTTGGTATTCGGGTTGTTTCTTGAGATACCTGCGCATACAGGCACAGATTTAGTGAAAGTAAGGCAAGGAGCATAAGGCAGATGGAAACATTCTTCCGCATATCTTATTATCGGTATCTTATTATCACTATATATATTACAATTCCTTTCGATGTTTAAAGAAAAAGCACTGGTGCTGTATAAAAACCGGCCTGCTATTGTCAGCGGGTTTGAGGCAGATAAAATCAATATCAATGTTCCCGGCGGAGAGAGTGTAAAGGTCAGGGAAAAGGATATAGAACTCATACACCCTGGTCCCTGTGCATTAAGTGATCTTACAGATCCTGTTTCCCATAAACAAATTAAAGATACTGATATTCGTGAAGCCTGGGAGTTATTGGCTGATAATGAGAATATAAACTTAAAGGAACTGGCAGAAATTGCATTTGGGGAGTTTAACCCGGTAAATGCCTGGGCAGCCTGGAAGCTGGTTGCTGAGGGGCTTTATTTTACAGGTAGTCTGGGAGCAATTAAAGCCAGAACAGGCGAGCAGGTTAGGGAAGTTGATAGAAAGCGGGAGGAAAAAGAAAAAGAGGCAGTTGAGCGGACTCTTTTTTATGAAAAAATAAAAAAACTTCTCCCTTATAAAATGGAAAATGCTGAAGCTATTTTTACAGACAGCGAGAAAAGGTTTTTCCAGGATCTGGAAGCTCTGGCAAAGGGACAGAGCGATAAGAGCCGTACCTTAAAGGAACTGGGCAGACAGGAAACTCCCGAGGAGGCACATAGACTGCTTCTTGCTGCTGGTGTCTGGACTTTATGGGATAACCCCCATCCCTTTAGGCAGGGTTTTGGCAGTATCAGCACTGCCTTAAAAAGCATTGAAAATAATTCCGGCGGTTTAAATATCCCTCCCGAAGATCGCCTGGATCTCACAGCTCTGGCTGCCTATGCCATAGACAGTTCGTACAGCGATGACCCCGATGATGCAGTTTCACTGGAAGGACCGGACAGCGAGGGAAATTACTGCCTTTGGGTGCATGTGGCAGATCCTGCATCTATTATAATTCCGGGAAGTCCAATTGATATCGAAGCCAGGGAAAAAGGTGCAAGCCTTTACCTGCCCGAAGGCGTTTCACGCATGATTAATCCTGAAATAACTTCTCTTTTTTCTCTGGGTTATTCAGGAAAATTAATTAATGGGAAAAAAAATATTTCTCCTGCTCTGTCTTTTAAAATAATTATAAACAGTGACCTTACAATTAAGAAAGCCGAAGTGCATCCATCTATGGTCAATATAGAAAGAATTAGCTTTGAGGAAGCAGACGAATTAATTTTTTCTGATAGTGTACCGGAAGACAGAAGAGAAGCTCATCAAATGCTTTCAGCATTGTATAAGATGGCGGAGGGAAATGTAGAACGCCGCCTCGATACAGGGGCAGTGATGATAGATATGCCGGAAGTGCATATCAGTGTAAAGCCCCGCAGTGAAATTATAATTGAGCCTTATGTTAAATACCGTTCAGCAGAAATGATAAGGGAATGTATGATCTGGGCAGGAGAGGGTGCTGCCCGCTGGGCAATGGAAAATAAAATAGCCATTCCCTTTTTAAGCCAGGAAGCAGGAGAGCTTCCAAATAAGCGGCTCTCTGACCTTGCGGGTGCATATCAAATAAGGCGCAGTATGAGGCCGCGGCTTGTATCCATTAAACCGGGAGTTCATTGGGGACTGGGTCTGGATCAATACACACAGGTGACTAGCCCGCTAAGGCGGTATACCGATCTCCTATGCCATCAGCAGTTCCGCGCATTTTTGGGCACTGCTGCTTACAGGGAAATAAAACCTCTTACAGAAGATGAGGTATTATTAAGGATCGGTGCTTCTGAGGCTGCTGTATCTAGTGTAGGCAGAGCAGACAGGGCGTCAAAGGTCTTTTGGACCATGGTGTACCTGGCGGATAAAAAGGACACTGTCTGGAAGGGGATCCTGCTTGAAAACAGGGGCAGCAGGGGAGTGGTTTTTATTCCGGCACTGGGACTGGAAACCCAGATAAACATTAATTCCGGTTTAGCACCTAACGATGAAATGGAGTTAAAGCTTCTTTCTGTAAAAATTCCGGAAGGAGAGGCAGTTTTTTCCTCTTTATAGAAACCTGAACACTGCTCCAAGTGTGGCTTTAAAAAACAACGATTCCCTGGGCGGGTTTATTGCCGGCTCTGTTGACCAGGAATGCAGGGGGACTTCCAGTCCTATGATTAATGTCGTTGTGTAATTTAGATTGAACCTGCCTTCTATCCCGGCAAAGAGGGACCGGAGTTCGTCAGTTTCCGTTTCTGTAATTATATCGCTCCCGCTTACACTGCGGTTAATATATGAACGCCTGTAACTTTGGTAACCAAAATCTACATTGATGGTATATGGAACATTTTTTGTAAATACATCTGCCCTAAAATAAATTCGTTCGAGTTCATCGGTGATCATAAAATGTTCAGTTTCCCTTATTGTAAAATTTTGCAGACTCATATTAAAAGAGCAGATTACATAGGGTACCCAGAAACCCAGGCTGACATTACCTGAATACTGTGCATGGCTGCCTTCGCTTTCACTGTAAAAATATGCAAGGGTAGATGATGCTCCGGCTTCTGCAAATATTATACCCGGGATGCGGAATATTAAATTTGCAGTAACTCCAGGATTAAGCAATAATGTGTTACTGCCAAGCAAATTAATGAAAACCCCTGTTTCAATAAAAATATTTTCAAATTCTGCGGTAAAATTACCGTACAGCCGGTTTCTTAAAATTGGGTCAATTAAAACACCTGTATTAAAACCTATTCTATCATCGCTGTTCCACAGGTGTATTTGACCAAATGGCAGGAACTGCGGAGAAAATGTTTCGTCTGTACTGCTTAAATTCGAAAGCCTGCCGGTATCAATTGCCAAACTGCCCAGGCTGCCTGTTACTTCAAGGTTCAATGAAAATGCCATGGGTTTAGAAAAAATGATTAGGGTAAGAAAAATCAAAAAAAATTTTATTTTATTTCTCATACTATAGTGCCGTCCTTACTCCAAAAAAAACTTCAACCATTTCTTCGGGATTGGTTTGAAATAGGTTAAGCTTGAATTTCATATCCCATCGCAGTCCATTGCTGTTGAAAGAAAGAAATGGAGCGAAGTACATGGTGAAATAATTCATATTATTTGTATCAAACAAACTGCCTGTTTCCAGACCTCCGGATAAACCAGAATTTGTATCAGAATCCCGGTAAAAAACCTTTAAATTTAAATTTGCCCTGCCTCTTTCTGATATTGTAGTTATGTGATTATAAATTACCGGGTGGTAGAAAAATGTCAGATCCAATGCAAAATTTCCAAAACGCAGTCTGGGCTCCATTAAAAAGTATATGCTGTCTATCGTAAAATCTTCATTTATGTCCCAGCCGGATATACCCCCCTGGATAAAAAAACTCATTTCATCACCGCCAAAATGAGCCATTAATCCACTGCGTATGTTTATTTCCATATCTTTATTTAAAGAGGCTCCTGTAAATGCTTCCATCCTAAGCCAGCTATGGTTAAAAAGTAGACGAAAATCAGCAGAATAAAGATTTTGGCTTCCGCCTATCACTGTAGAACTTAAAAAATTATAGTAAATATACATTATTGGCAGCAGATTATCCCATTTTGTCAGTGAAAAGCTTAAACCTGTGCCAATTGCACTATAAATTCCATTATATTGCTGTAAAGGACTGCCATATATTCCGGCGGGGAAGTAGAAAAACCCTCTAAAATCTGTTCCAAAGGGAGAAATTCCAAAATAACCCGGGAATTCATCTCCTGTAGCGAAACTGTCTCCGTACCCGATAAAATATGTTATATCAAGGGGTAAATTTAGAATATTTCTTGCTCTTAATTTCGCAATATCAAAACCTATGAATATTGGGATATTTAGATCTTCCATTTCCATTGAAAAACCCAGTAAAAAGTCGTATCTATCTCCGCTTTGTACCATAAAATTTGCAGAAACTATTGATGAAATACCAAACTCGTCATTCCTGGTTCTTCCCCAGCTCGCCATTTCAATTTCTGCAAGGGTATTCTCTGCTCCGAGGAATGGGGGGAAAATAAAAATGAAGAGGAGGGTAATAAAAATAAAAAACTTCATATATATATTCTAGTACTTTTAAGAAAATATGACAAATATTGCAGTTTCTGTCCATCCTATCTTGACGTAAGATGATTTTAGTATATTCTTATATTATATGAGTGATTATCTTGATCCCAATAATGAGGAACTCTTAAAAGATTTCTTCGCAGAAGCTCAAATGCAGGTAGATACCCTTGAGCAGAATGTTTTGGTATTGGAAAACGATGGGGGCAATAAGGACGCGGTAGACGAGATTTTCCGCGCTGCTCATACCCTTAAAGGCGGCTCTGCTACGGTGGAAATGATGGAGTTATCCCATTTTACCCATCTTGTAGAGGATGTATTTGACGCCATACGCGGAGATAAACTGTCTGTAAACGAAGATGTGGTTGATATTCTCCTTAATGCGATTGATGTAATAAAAGCAATGCTCGACCAGCGTATGAATGGCTCAATATACGAGGAGGATACCTCCAGTATAGAAGATAAGCTAAGGGCACTTCTGGGTGCCGGAGGTAAGAAGGCGGCAAGTCCGGCACCTAAAGCAGCTCCTAAAGCTGCACCTGTAAGTGCTCCTGCTGCTGCTCCTTCTCCCAGGGCAGATTCCGGATCAATTTCCATTCCCGGAGCGGCTTTATCTGAAGACGATCTGCATGAACTCAGGGATTCCGTAGACGGCGGGCTTCCCATATACCGGGTTGCTGTTAAGTTTGACCAGGACAGCCTTATGAATACAGTGGGCGGGATCCAGGTTTATGCGGCTCTTAAGAGTCTTGGTACAGTCTTAAAAACAGTACCGGATTTCGAACAGCTCTACGAAGATAATTTTTTCCCTGTTGTTGAATATTATTTTGCTTCATCCAAGTCTGCAGAAGATATTCGAAAAACAGTAATAATTCCTGATGTATCTTTAGGTGCCGATATTGGCAACTTAAATGATCTGGCCGCTCCAGAACCGGCACCTGCAGCAAAGGCTGCTCCCGCAGCTCCGCCGCCTGTCAGTGAACCTGTCCAGGCACAGGCAGCAGATCCTGCTCCCAGGAAGGAAGCCGGAGACAGTGCAATGAAGAGTTCTGCCGCCAGCAGTGAAGATTCCAGAAAAGCAGGTAAGGAAGCCGGTTCTATTTTAAGGGTAGATTCCAAACGAATAGACGATCTCTTAAACCTTGTTTCTGAAACTGTTATTACAAAGGCAACCTTTAATCAGATAAGTTCACAGTTCGGCGATCTGCAGACTGAGCTTCACGCCTGTGAATCCCTATACAGAGATAAAATTAAAAACCTTTTCGACAGCCTCCCTGAGCATTTAAGCAGTATACAGGCAGGAAAGTCCGTTAAGGATATACGCAAAGATATTGGTGAACAGTACGGAGATATTTTCAATATCTTTGATATTTTTGAAGCTTCTTTAAAGAGTACTGTCGGCAAATTCCGTTCTACTTCCCAAAACCTTGGGCGTATTACCGGGGAACTGCAGGAAGGGGTAATGCGGATAAGAATGGTTCCCATAAGCCAGATCTTCAGCCGTTTCCCAAGGCTTGTAAGGGATCTTTCCAAAAATCTGAACAAGAAAATTAATCTTGTCATAGAAGGTGAAGAAACAGAACTAGATAAATCTGTAATTGATGATCTTCTGGATCCCATCATGCACTCTGTACGAAACTCAGTCGATCATGGTATTGAAGCTGCAGAGGTACGCAGAGCTGCCGGAAAACCCGAAGAAGGCATGATTCTTCTTAAAGCGACTAACGAAGGAAATATGATTGTCATCGAGATTTCCGATGACGGCAAGGGAATTGATGTTGATGCAGTTAAAGCAAAGGCAGTTGATAAGGGTATATTGAACCCCAATAAGATACTTACCGATGTAGAAGCATTCCAGTTAATTTTTGAACCGGGTTTCTCAACTGCCGCTCAGATTACTTCCATTTCCGGCAGAGGCGTCGGTCTGGATGTAGTTCGCAGGTCAATAGAAAAACTTAACGGCTCGGTCACTGTAAATTCCGAGAAAGGCAAGGGGACAAAGTTTGTAATTAAACTTCCGCTTACCCTGGCAATTATTCAGGGCTTACTTGTCCGTGTGGGTCAGGAAATCTACTCTATCCCCATTACCTCGGTTATAGAAAGCCTTAGAATTAAACCGGAAGATATTAAGATGATTGACAGTAATGAGGTCTTTAATATCAGAAGTGATGTAATTTCTCTGCTCAGGTTAAACAGGCTTTTCGGTATTAAGAGCGAGGGTCAGCAGGAATATTACTTTATTGTAATTGTTGGAACTGCCGAAAAGAAAATGGGTTTCATGGTAGATAGTTTAATTGGTGAGGAAGATGTCGTAATTAAACCCCTGCGTGATCAGTTTACCAATTCACCGGGGATAGCCGGAGCTTCGATATTGGGAGACGGTTCAGTGTCCCTTATCATTGATGTTGGTCAGCTTCTGGAATTGGGGCTTAAAAAAGAAATGGAAAACCGCCGATCCAGGGATACTTCGAGAAGTTGGTAGGCACTTAGTGAGGAAAATATGGCAATGATTAGAGACCTGGCTGAGGTTAATGCCGAGTTACAGGAACAAAAAGAAAGAGCAGATACTGTCGATTTTAAAATGGTTACCTTTTCTTTGGGAGGCAAAGATTACGGGGTAGACATTATGAATGTGAAGGAGATTGCAAAAGCGGACAAGTTCACCTATGTCCCAAATGCAGCTTCTTTCATCCGGGGAGTTTATAACCTTAGGGGTGATATAATCCCGATTATCGATCTCCGCACCTTCTTCCACATGCCTGTAGACAGAAAAAGCGACAATATTGAGAACATGCTCATTCTGCGGATAGAAGATAGGGTATATGGAACCATAGTTGATAAAATTGATAAGGTAGTGGGTATTAACAGTGAAAACATACAGCCCCCGCATCCGATTTTCGGTGATATAAACATAAAATATATAAGCGGGGTAGTGGAAAAACAGGGAGATCTTTATATAATTCTGGATGTAATCAGAATTTTCACTCAAAGCGAAGAAGAAAAGCAGAAACCCAGGGGTGCCGTGGTTGATTTTGGAGGCGGTGCTGAAGAGGTGAGTTACCAGGCTCCTGTTCAGGATAGAGCTGCTCCTTCAGATATTGCATTTGGCTTTATTAAAGAAAGCCTTCCTGCACTTGTCCAGTTTTATCCCAGTGCTTTGAACGATAACTGGCTTCGCCGCCGTTTCGCTGACTGGAGCGGAAGCCGTTCCGGTGAAGATCTGCAGCTTAAAAATGCCATTGATGCAGAAGAGTATATCTCAAGTTTCTACTCCGAAGATACAGGGCGTTTCTGGAGTGAAAATTATGCCTCGATTGTAAGAGGTTCCCTGCCTAATTTTAGCTCCAATAATATTCAGGTTTGGAATATTGGCTGCGGAAAGGGCTATGAAACTTTTTCTTTTGCATGTATACTGAAATCCCGGTACCCGGATGGTCACATAAAGATTTGGGCAAATGACAGCGATATAATGGCTGTATCTCAGGCTCCAAACCTAACCTTCGATCTGGAAGAAGCACCGGAGTATATGCGGCCTTATATTACAAAAGGCCGGAGCGGTTACAGTTTTAATCAGTCCATTAAGGACTCCATTGTTTTTGAGTACCATGATGTTTTGCATGGGAATCCCCTGCCGGATTTGGATATAGTCTTAATCCGTGATGTGCTATCGTTCTTCAGGGCAGAGGATCAGGAAAGGTTGATTTCCGGTTTTAAAGAGAAACTTAAAAGCCATGGAGTTATTTTCCTGGGAAGAAATGAAGCACTTTCCGGTGACGGATGGATGTTTGTAGGTAAAGAACCGGTTTCCGCTTATGCGCAATCGGAGTAAAAAAAGAGTCTTATGAATAATTGGGATTTATAAATCTCAAATAAGGAGTTTTGGTATGAGAGTAGAATACATTAATCCCTTCGTAGAGGCCACCGTAAATGTACTTAAAGAATACCTGGGTTCGGTTGTGAAGCGGGGGAATTTGTACCTGAAATCAACCAGTAAACAGATCATGGGTGTT
>Ga0099364_10013524_pt1 | contig 10938 bp, 10 predicted proteins | sample TergutTh196P3_FD_73070 | JGI IMG/M metagenome (GOLD analysis project Ga0099364, IMG submission 73070) | Microcerotermes parvus P3 segment gut microbial communities from Pointe-Noire, Republic of the Congo - Th196 P3 | ecosystem: Host-associated > Arthropoda: Insects > Digestive system > Gut ... | reverse complement strand
AATTTTTTTAAATTCGGCGGCGGCGTCTAAGATTTCGGTGATTTCTTGCGCGCTGAGTTCTTTAAGGCCTAGTAGGTTTTTTGTTTTCATAGGTTTGTTTCCTTTGGTTGATTTAGTTTTCTTATTTTTTTCTTTACCCCGTCTGATTGGGGGTATGGGCGTTCTTTCCACCCCGTCTGATTGGGGGTATAGGCTTTTCTTTCCACCCCGTCCGCCTGTCGGCGTCCACCCCTCAAGAGGGGAATTTTTTAATGGTTGTTTTTTTCTTTCCGCCCCGTCCCTAAATGAGGGGAATTTTTTAAAGGTTGATTTTTTTCGGTAGGGGTTTTATCAAGTTTTTTTGTTTTCTTTAGTGTAGGTTTTTTTGCAAGCGTGGATTATTACTGTTGCGCATAGTGAAACGGCGATAGCTGCGAAAATCGGGGCAAATATAAATCCTCCGAAAATTATAGAAGCGTAGGAAAGAACATACGAACGCCAAAACAATACCAACGAAAGCAAGAAAAGGATTACGCTGCAAAAGCAATTTAGTACTAGCCATGAGGTTTTTATACGGACAGACGGAGGCAATTTATTTTTTTTGCGGATGGTAAATATAATAAACCAGCATAGATATGCCGCCGCGCAAAACAATATTATTAAAGACAGCAGATACATCCATGGAATGTATACCCCGATACGCCCCATCCATGACGCCGATGTAAACTGAATTTCTTTTGGTGCTTGCGCGTAGGTGTGCGTGTACACGCGTTTTTGCTGTCTTGTAAAGTTAGACGGATTAATCAGATACGGTTGGCTTTTATCTAACGTGAGATTAACCATTAGGCTTTGCGAATGGGTTGTACCGTAATAAAGATGGGTTCTATTTTGTATCACAGGATAGCCAGGCACTACATAACGATAGCCGATTTTTAACTCTACGGTTTGTCGCGGTGCAAAATGTACGGTAAACCGAACCAAATTTAGTGCCAACCCTTCTGACTGCGGAGTAAAATACTCTTCCCACTTTTCAATATCAAAATCATAATCCCACATATAAGAATAATATTCAACCGTATACACTACGTCCGCACCGTCGGCGGTAACGGTGTGCTGCCCTGCCTCCTGCGGAATAGGCGGAGTGATAAACGCCGTGCTAAGCGCAGCGGGTTCGTTTGCGGTGTTGGTAAGGCGATAAACGGATTGGAAGTTTGCGCTTTGGCGTATTCTGCGAAATTCGGGCTGTTTTTCGGGCGGATTAAATTGAATGTTTAGGGTTTCGGAGGCTATTTGGACGGGCGTGTCGGGGGTTAGTAAAGCTACGCCTGTCGCGAAAGGCTGAGGTGCGGGAGGTTTAAGAGGTGAAAGCGCGCTTGCTTGCGTGGCGGATGCAAAAAGCCCTGCGCATAAACACAGCAAGAACACGGCTAAGCCGACTATTTTTATGTGTTTGTTTGTTTTAGGCATTTTGTTTATCCTTTCGCCCCGCCCCGTCTGATTGGGGGTATGGGCGTTCTTTCCACCCCGTCAGGCTTACGCCTGCCACCCCTCAAGAGGGGAATTTTTTTGCGGTTGTTTTTTTTAATTCTTAGCCGACATTCTCCATTTTCCATTCTCCATTCTCCATTTATAGAAGTCTTTCTGCGATGGTTTTTATGCGGTGTTTGACTGATGCGGTGTCGCTGTAATCCCGCATATGCGCGTCTAGGTAGACGTTGATAATCTCGTCTGCGTCTTTCGGGCTTTTAAATTTTTGTGCGTAATTATATCTGCGCAAAAACAGATTTACCGATTTGGGTGCTAGGGCAAACAGCGCGTTTATGGCATTTTGCGCCGCCTCCGCGTTGCCTTGTACGGTATAAAAATCCGCTAAATCGCATAAGGCTTCTTCGCTTTTTAAATCCGCCCACAAAAAAAGCTGTTCTGCTTTGGCAGATTTTCCTTGCTTTGCTAAAACAAGCGCGCTGCAATGCGCGTACAGTTCGGGCTGTGATTTTTGGATTTTTTTGATTCTTTTTTGCGTTTTGCTGATATGCCCGCCGCGCAGCGACGCGCAGGTAAGGCGATGCAGGTAATCGGGTTCGGAGGAGATGTTAAAGTAGATGTACTCGTAATCCTCTTGGGCTTGCTTGTATTGACCTAGCCGCGCATACGCTTCGGCGCGGACGCTGAAACCGTATTCTGAGTTAGGGCGCAGTTCGATGAATTTCCCTGCCCAGCGCACTACCTTTTCGTAATCGAATACCATTTCGTCCGTTTCGATTAGCAGGTTAATTGTGGGGGCAAATTCGGGGTTTGCGGTGTAGGCGCGCAAAAGATTGGCATAGCTTGGCTCGATAAGCCCTTGCTTGTATTGTAAAAAGCCTTTGTTGTGGTAATAGATTTCGTTGGGATTATTTTCTTCTATATACGTTTCCAACGTTTCAAGCGCGTCTTGGTACTTGCCTAAAAGCCCTAAGCACGCGGTTTTTTCCATAATCGCCTCGTCCCAGTTAAACTTGTTTATCAGCGTATCATAATGTACAATCGCGTTTTCGTAGGCGCTTTGCGCAACGCATACCTCCGCGCTTTTGATATACGATACAGGGTCTAGCGGACGCAAAGAAACCATTTCCTGCGCCGCAAGCGCGGCCTTTTCGTAATTTTTTTCGCTTAGGTAAATCTCAATTAAATTGATGTGCGCGCCCGAATAAAATTTATCGCCTACCGCTTTTGCTTTTTCAAACAACGCTTTTGCCTCGTCTATGTTGCCGCGCTCTTTTAAAATCGTACCCGCGTTATCGTACAAAGACCATTCGCGTAAGTTGTGAAAGGCTTTGTTTTCGGGCTTTTCCGCCAGCTCCATAGCGGCGTAATAATCGGAAAGCGCGCCGTCTAAATCGCCCAAAGAATGCAGTGCGTATCCGCGCCGCGCATAGGCTCTGCATAATGCGGGCTCGTCTAACTCGGATTTATGTTGAAGTACATAAGACCATTTTGCCGCGTTGTTTTCGTCTGCGCCCAGCTTAGGGTCATTTTGGTAGAGTTGTTCGATAGCTACGTCAAACTCAAAGGTTTCGCTGCCTGAAAGCTTTTCTTTTTTTGGGGTTTCAATTTGTAAAAAGTCGCATACGATAGCGGCGGGCTTTTCGCAAGCCGTATAACCGATGTATACAGGATAACGCGCGTCGGCTTGTCCGCTAGAAAATACCGCCGCGCTTCCTGCCCCGCTTGCATCTGAATATACCAGTGCAGGAACTCCGCTGTGCAGCTGCGTATTGTGTAAGGGGTGTTCGTCTACGGAGGCGCGAACTGCCGAAAAGTACGCCGCGCTCCCCGCGCTGTCGGAAAAGCCGATAAAGCCCGATTGCGTCCATACGGATACGGGATAAGCGTCGTCGCCTGTCAGTTTAATAACGTCGCGCGGAGTTAATAAAGCCAGTTTCCACACAACGGGCTCATCGGGTAAAAATTTTAAGCCTGCAAAAGCAATACGCTGTTCTGCGTTTGAATTTTTTACGGAGGCGTAAAACGGGATAGCGGTGTCGGCGGTGAATGTTTGCATAAAGGGCGCGGTGCTGCCCGTAGACGAAAATACGTCAAAACAGCAAACTTGTCCGTCGGAAATAGTAATTGGTTCTAGCTCGGAATACAAAAGCTTTACGCCTGCAATGCTTTCGGATTTTAATAGTTGCGCGTAATCTTTTTCTGCGTACAGCTTTGATTTTGGTATTTCAAACTTTCTTTTCATAAGAGGCTTACCGTATCAGTATAAACGAACCGCTGAAAAAAAGCAAGCAAATACTTATGTTAGATACACTGCTAGCCGTTTTTGCGGTTTAATGCAGCACAAACAAATTTTACATATAACGGATGCGGCTTATGCGGGCGCGATTTAAACTCAGGAAAAAATTGTACGCCTACAAAAAATTCGTGCTGCGGCAGCTCGAAGGCTTCGGCAACATTGCTAACCGTATCAAAGGCAGAAAAGCGCAAGCCCGCCGCCTCTAACTGCGGTATGTAGCCGCAATTGATGTCGCAGCGGTTGCGGTGGCGCTCGCTGATTTCTGTGGATTTATACGCCTTGTGCAGTAAGGTGTTTTTTTGTACGCGGGTCGGAGATGCGCCCAGCCGCATAACGCCTGTTTCGATTACCTTGTGCGCACAGCCTGGATTAAACTCCCGCGAATCTGCGTCTGTTAAGCCTGCCATGTTGCGGGCAAATTCGATTACGGCGGTTTGCGCCCCTAGCTGAATGCCAAAGTACGGAACATGGTTTTCGCGGCAGTATTTAGCCGCTGCCATCATGCCCTCTATGCCGCCGTCTCCAAAGCCGTAAGGAACAATAACGCCGTGCGCGTCCGATAAAAGAACTTTTGCCGTCGAATCGCTGAGTGTTTTAGAATCTAGCCAGTTTACGCTGATTTTTACGCCGTTTTCTATGCCTGCGTGCGTTAAGGCCTCTACCACCGAAAGGTACGCATCGTGCAGTTTAACATATTTGCCTACTAACGTGATTTTTACGGTGCTTTTGCGCGCGCGTGCTTTTGCCAGCATTTTTTCCCATGCGGCGGTGTCGGGCGGCGTTTGGGGCAAGCCCAACTCCCGCGATACAATTTTGGTAAAGTTGACGCGCTCTAATAAAAGCGGAACTTCGTACAATAATTCGGCGTCTAAATTATCGATTACACAGTCGGGCTGAACGTTGCAAAACATAGAAATTTTTTCACGCGTGGATTGGTCTATCGGGCGGTCGCAGCGCAGGATAATTACATCGGGCGCAATGCCTAACGAACGCAGCTCTTTAACGCTGTGCTGCGTGGGCTTAGATTTCATTTCGCCGCTTTCGCGCATGACGGGCGCAAGCGTAACGTGTATAAACAAACAGTTCTCGCGCCCTACTTCGTTAGAAATTTGGCGGATTGCTTCGATATGCGGCAGTGATTCGATATCGCCCGTTGTGCCGCCGATTTCGGCTATCACAACATCTGCGGCGGCGGTTTTGCCTGCCGTATAAATCACCTTTTTAATTTCGTTGGTAACGTGCGGGATTACTTGAATGGTGTCGCCGCGATATAAACCGTTACGCTCGTTTTCTAGTACGCTGTGATAAATTTTGCCGCTGGTCAGCGACGAATACGCGTTAAGATTTTCGTCTATAAAGCGTTCGTAATGGCCTAAATCTAAATCGGTTTCTGCGCCGTCCTCCGTAACAAAAACCTCGCCGTGCTGTAAGGGGCTCATCATGCTGGGGGCAAGATTGATATAGGGGTCTAGCTTTTGCGCGATTACCTTTAAGCCCTTTGCTTTAAGCATCATGCCTAAGCTGGCGGCTGTAATGCCCTTGCCTAAGCCCGATACAACGCCGCCCGTAACAAAGATGTATTTGGTCATTTGCCGAAACGCTCCTTTGTGTTAAATTTGAAAACTTGTACTTATTCTTTATATTTTTTCATAATGGTATCTATGTCGGAGGCGGAGATTTTGCCGTGAACATCCTCGTTTACGGTAATAACGGGGGCAAGCCCGCAGCAGCCGATACAGCGCGTTGCTAACAAGGTATACAGGCCGTCGGAGGTGGTTTCGCCCGGTTCTAATTTTAACAGCGTTTTAAGCTTTTGCAAAATGTCGCCCGCGTTTTTAACGTAACACGCCGTACCCATACATACGCCTACGGTGTACTTGCCTTTCGGCTTTAAATAAAACTGCGAATAAAAGGTTGAAACGCCGTATAAATCTTGCAGCGGCACATTAAAAAATTCGGCAATTTTATTTTGCACCTCAAACGGCAGATAGCCGTAAATTTCTTGCGCCTTTTGCAAGGCAATCATTAACGGACCGTTTACGTCTTTAATTTTTTTTAGCTCCGCCGTAAGCGCGTTTGCCTTTTCGGGCGTGTCGGTAAATTCCATGTATGTGTTTCTCCTTAAATAATTTTTAACTGAATCTAATCATTCGTGGCCTGTTAGGTAGTTGGGCGTGGTGTCTAATATTTTGCAGAGTTTTAAAAGGTTTTCTAGGGAGGGTTCGTACTCTCCCCGCTCGTAACCGCCGTATGCAACGCTAGTAATTTTTAATTCGTCTGCGATGTCCTGTTGAAACAGTCCTTTTTTTACGCGCAGTTCTTTTAATCTTTTTGAAAAAAGTGAATTCATATAAATTACATTATATCGTATAAATCGTACAAAATCTATTGACATCTAAGAAAAACTTATATGCAATGCTATCCGTTCTCCATTTTGGAAAGCTTGTCTATTAGTGCGTTTGTGCTTAGTTCGGGTAGGTCGATAGCGTTGAGGCTGCTGCGCTCGTTCATAATGCCTAAAAAGTGCGAATCCGAATTAGATAAAATATGATAGCCGCGCTTTATAAGTGATTCGCGCAAAGACGGGGGTGCGTTTTGCGTAAGCTCTACTGCCGTAAAGCCTGCCTCATCGGGTACATCGCCTAAAACACTGATGATTGAATTAGCGGGCTTGTCTGCGTGCGCGGGTATGGCAATGCCGCCGTGCTTTCGGGCAAATGCGGCGGCGTCATCGGCGGAAATATCGATTGCAAACGATAATACGGTAGGCTCTTCGCCTGTTATACAATCGTTTTCGTCCATAAAATATTGATAGCCGTATTTTTCGGGTTTGTTGGGTATTTTAAGGCTTTGCTTTTCGCGGATTTCGTTCCATGCCGATTGTGCGCCGTCAATATTGCGAAACAATAGCAGAATGTGGATATCCTCGCTGGTGGTAAGCTCTACGGCGGGAACAACCAGCGGACCGTTCATAGCGGCGGAGGCTTTGCTTACGCTTAAAGCGTTTCCCGCGCTGTTATGGTCGGAAACGGCAATGATGTCAAGCTGCGCAAGCTTTGCCATAGCCGCGATGTTTTGCGGCGTCATGTCGTTATCGGCGCATAGGCTTAACGCCGAATGTATATGCAAATCGTAATAATACTTCATAAAAGCTTACAGCATTCGTAAACGGATTTTTGGGTGGTGAAAAGCGCGATGTTTTCGGACAGACATTTTTGCACCAGCATTTCGTCCGGCTTTACGCCCTCGCATAGTACAATAGCGGGAATTTCTGCCAAAACTGCCACGCCCGCTACGTTAACATTTGCCATAACGGTTAGCCATATGCAGTCTGCGGGGGCTTTTCCCATAACGCGGCTTAAAAAATCGCCCGCGTACACAGAGGAAACCTCCTTTTTGCCGTCGCCTGCGACTACCGTATCCGCATCTATAAGGGGTGCAATTTGTGAAACCTTCATAGTAATTTACAGGCTACCTCCTCTCCTTTGGCTATATCTTCGGCTAATGCCATACAGCGCGGCGCACCGCACGCGCCGCAATCAAGGCCCGGCAGGCCTGCGTGGATATCTTGAATGGTTTTGGTTAGCTTGATAGCTTCGGCGCGGTTTTGTGAAAGCTTGCAAACGTCTTTCGGTTGGTATTCGGTACGGCAGAATTCTTCGCCGCACGAAATTTGCGGGACGCTAAGCACCGCCTTGTTGCGCAATATGCGCAGACGCGCGCGCGCCAAAAACGGGTTTTCTACGTTCATCGAACCGCCCACGCAGCCAGAGGAACACATATTAAGCTCTGCAAAGTCTATGCCGTGCAAGCGGCGGTTTTCTAACTGATTTAAAACCTCTACTACGTTTTCCGCGCCGTCCGCGCTGACGTAATTGTCTATACATAAGCCCGACGATTCGCCCGATGCCGCTGCCCAACCGATTCCGATTTTGCCTGCCCGCGCCAAATCTGCAAGGGGCTTTTCTTGGGTGGAGGGTATTTCTGCCAACAGATTAAAATAAATTTCTTTTACCGCCAGTACCCTATCGATATACTTGCGTGCGGAATCGGATTTTAAAGACGATACCTTAGCGGCGCACTGCGTAACGGCAAACACGCCGATTTTCTCGCGCGGGAGTCCTGTTTCTTTTATGGCTTCGTCTACGGCTAGCTTTGCCGCGATAACCTCGGGCTGCTCTATCGGAGAAAGCTGAGGGGCTAAATGTCCGTAGCGCATCAGAATTAATTCGGTTGCCGCCGGGCAGCCCGTACCAATAATCGGGCGCGGAAAATCTTTATTTTCTAGTAGTACTTGTGTGCCTGCCGAAACAATTTCTGCTCCTGAGGCAACCTCGAATACCTTGTTAAAGCCTAACGCTAACAGCGCGTTTAAAATTACATTTATATCTACTAAATTAGAAAACTGACCGTACAGCGCGGGCGACGGCAAGCATATAGTGTAGGCAAAATCCTTAATGCCGTCGAAGGAGTCGTAGCATTCTTTTTTTGCGTTGGTCGGGCACGCCTTGACGCACTCGCCGCAGCCCATACACAGCTCGTAGCGGATAACCGCCTTGCCGCCGCGCACACGGATAGCCTCTGTCGGGCACCGTTTCATGCACGACACACAACCGTTACAGCGTTCGGGATCTAAAATGACGGGTTTGAATTGGCTCAAAAGTGCGCTCTCCTTTTATAATTTTTGCTTTATACATTAAACGAAAGATATACGGTAGTGCCTACGCCTACGGTGCTTTCTACCTTTAATTCGTCTGAATAGCGTTTCATGTTGGGTAAGCCCATGCCCGCGCCGAACCCTAGCTCACGTATGGCGGCGGTGGCGGTGGTAAAGCCCTCTTGCATCGCTTTTTCTATATCCTCGATGCCTGGCCCTTTATCTTGCAGCACAATGGTAATTTTATCCTCTAAAATTTCGATTTCTGCCGTGCCGCCGCTAGCATGGATTACCATGTTAATTTCGCCCTCGTACATGGCAATCGCTATTCTGCGGATAACGGCAGGGTCTATACCGATGCTTTTTAGGGTGCGCTTTACGCCTTCGGAGGCTTTCCCCGCCGAAACAAAATCGCCGCCGTCTACCGTGTAGCTTAATTTTAAACTCTCGCTCATGGATTTACATTTCTCCGTCTGCGTCTAAGCCTGCCTTATACAGCACGCCGCACGCCTGATACAGCCTAAGCTTGGTGGATAGCAAAATTATGCCCTTTTCCTCTGCAAGCTGTATAACGGCCCTTTCGGGAATTTTGCCGCGGCAAAATGCAATGCACGGAATGTCCATCATTTCGGCGGTGCGCACTACTTGGGGGTTAATCAGCCCCGTTAGCAACAAGCCTTGATCTTTAACAAACGCTAAAACGTCGCTCATCATGTCTGCGCCGCAAGCCGAAATAACTTGAGTGGAGGATACGGTATCCGTCAAGCACAGCACGTCTGCGTTAAGAATTTTGACTACCTCGCTTACCTTCATAAAAATATAATACCTACCTTTGTATTTAAACTTATATAAGTATACCATAAAGTAATTTATTTTTCAAGCAAAATATAGTAGAATAGCCGTTAAAAAATTCCTATCCGTGTAGGCGAATAAATAGCAATATAAAAATTCCCCTCTTTGAGGGTGGACGCGTTAGCGGACGGGGTGGAAAGGCGTTTTTCTTTCCACCCCGTCTGATTGGAGGTATAGGCTTTTCTTTCCACCCCGCCCCTACGGGGCACCCCTCAAGAGGGGAATTTTTTTGCGGTTAATTTTTTATCACATACATGAGGGGGGGGGATTTTTTGGGGGGTTATTTTATAAATTTTATTTTGTTTTTTAGGTTTTTTATTTGCCATTTTAAAAAACATGCTTTTAAAGTCTTTTTATGAATGTAAATGGTTTGAAGGTTGCAGCAACCATCAAACACACCACCACCGATTTCCGTTACCGAATTAGGTATGGTAATAGACGTTAAGCTTGTGCAACCGCCAAATGCCGCAAACCCAATTTTCGTTACAGAATTAGGGATTGTTATAGAGGTTAAGCCTGTACAATCCCGAAACGCATCCTCCCCGATTTCCGTTACCAAATTAGATATAGTGATAGACGTTAAGCTTGTGCAACCCTTGAACCAAATCCCAATACTCGTTACCAAATTAGATATAGTAATAGAGGTTAAGCCTGGGCAATTCTTAAACGCATCTTCCTTGATTTCCGTTACCAAAGGAGGTATAGTGATAGATGTTAAGCTTGTGCAATCACTAAACGTCCGTTTCTCGATTTTTGTTAGTTGACTACCGCTTTCAAATATTATGTTGGTTAAGCCTGTGCAATCCGAAAACGCGTAATGCCCGATTTTCGTTACCGAATTGGGAATTGTGATAGAGGTTAAGCTTGTGCAACGGGAAAACGCGAATACATCGATTTCCGTTAGTTGACTACCGCTTTCAAATATTACGTTGGTTAAGCCTGTGCAACCACCAAACGCAGTGTTCCCGATACTCGTTACCGAATTGGGGATAGTGATAGAAGTTAAGCCTGTGCAACTCGGAAACGCATCTATCCCGATTTTCATTACTGAATTGGGGATAGTGATAGAGGTTAAGCTTTTGCAACCCATAAACGCACCCTCCCCGATTTCCGTTACCGAATTGGGGATAACTACATAGCTGTCGTTGCCTCTGTATTTTGTTACAACTCCGTCACTAATCCCGAATTTCCATTTTTCTTCATCATATTTTTTGTAGAGTTCTGCTTTTTGTTGTTCGTTTGCTAACTTTAAGGCATTTTCTAGATATTTTCTATGAGAATCTCCTTTATAATCCGTAAAGTTATTTGTAGCGACTACAACTAAGCCTACCCAACCCCTATAATCTGTCGGATTTAAGTCTACGGCTTTTTGGAAGTTTTGTTTTGCTTTATCAAATTCTTCTAACGATAAAAATTCGTTGGCGATGCGGAGGTGGTCTTCGGCTTCGTTTTGTTCTTTGCCGATGATGGTTTTGTGGATGGTTTGTTGGGTGTGGTGGTTTGTAGTGTTGTGGGTGGTATTGTGGGTGGTGTTGTGGATGTGTGTGATGTCTTGGGTGATTAGGTTTTGTGTGCCGCAGTATTTGCAAAAGATTTTTTGCATGTTTTCTTCGGCTTCTAAATTGTGGCCGCAGCTACTGCATTTTAGCGTTTGTACTTTCATGGG
>Ga0099364_10013523_pt1 | contig 10939 bp, 16 predicted proteins | sample TergutTh196P3_FD_73070 | JGI IMG/M metagenome (GOLD analysis project Ga0099364, IMG submission 73070) | Microcerotermes parvus P3 segment gut microbial communities from Pointe-Noire, Republic of the Congo - Th196 P3 | ecosystem: Host-associated > Arthropoda: Insects > Digestive system > Gut ... | reverse complement strand
TATTTTTACCCGCTCAAGCCGCGGGGGCTGTTACTTTGCAACGCGGCAAAGTAACCAAAACGCGCCGGGGGACACCCCCGAACCCCCGATACGACAAACCGCATAGCCTTGTGCCTTCCATCGCGCACGTCATATGCTTTGTCCTATAATCCGCCCAATCGCTCAGCCGAGCCGAGCTCCAGGTCTCGAACGCGAAAAAAAGTATTAGGAATAAAAGAAATCAAAGACTTTTTCCGCTGTAATTACGTGCGCGGGCGCTTCCGGTGTCGTTCCTTGTTTTAGGTTTGTGCCTGCTTGCCTTTGCAGCTTATTCCCCTCCTTGGAGAGGTGGCAGGCGTAGCCTGACGGGGTGGTTTTAATTATGCATTATGCAGTATGAATTGCTTTTGTCCCTTTCTAATCCCTATTTCCCTATCACCGAATACGCGCTCACTTCAATGCGCACCTGCTCGCGGCGGATGCGTGCCTGTATCTTCTTTATCTCTAATGTATCAACGCTGTCGCGCAGGCGGTTTTCGGCGCGTTCCCGGGCTTCCCTTGCCTGCTTTTGGTCTATTTCCTCCGGGTTTTCGGCGGCGACGGTCAGCACGGACAACACATCGTCCTTGATCTCAACCAGTCCGCCGTACACGAACATTTGATGCTCCGCCCCATTTTCAAAAATACGCAGGCGGTCGCCGTCAGCAAGCACGCAGGTGCGCGCCTCATGCCCCGGCAAAACGCCGAGGTCGCCGGTAGTACAGCGCATGATGATCATATCGGCGCTTTTGTCAACCTTGATCTCCTCCGGCGTAATAATCCGAAGTGTAAGTTTTTTTGCCGCTGTATCCGCCATATATACTCCTATCCCTGCGCTTCAAGCAGCTTGAACCGCTCGGTAACTTCGTCGATCGTGCCGGCATTGAGGAAAAGCCCCTCCGGTATCTCGTCGTGCAGGCCTTCGATAATCTCGCCGAAGCCGCGCACTGTTTCAGCCACGGGGACATAGCGCCCGGGTATCGTTGTGAATTTCTCCGCCACGAAGAATGGCTGGGAGAGGAACCTTTGGACTTTGCGCGCACGGTTTACGATCAGCTTGTCATTTTCAGAAAGCTCATCCATGCCCAAAATCGCAATGATATCCTGCAAATCTTTATATCTCTGCAAGATGCTTTGGACAGAGCGGGCGACATTGTAGTGGTCTTCGCCCAGCACGGCTTTGTCTAAAATGCGGGAGGAGGATTCCAGCGGGTCAACCGCCGGGTAAATGCCCTGCTCAACAATCGCGCGGGAGAGGACGGTTGTCGCGTCCAAGTGCGCAAATGTAGTCGCCGCCGCCGGGTCGGTGAAGTCGTCGGCGGGGACATAGATCGCCTGCACCGATGTAATCGAGCCGGTTTTCGTTGATGTTATGCGCTCCTGCAAGCTTCCCACTTCGGTGGCAAGCGTGGGCTGATAGCCAACGGCGCTGGGCATACGCCCAAGCAGCGCCGAAACCTCAGAGCCTGCCTGTACATAGCGGAAGATATTATCGATGAAAAGCAGCACGTCCTGAAGGGACACATCACGGAAATACTCGGCAATGGTAAGCCCCGTGAAGGCAACGCGCATACGCGCGCCGGGCGGTTCGTTCATCTGCCCGAAAACCAGCGACGTTTTGTTTATAACGCCGGATTTTATCATATCATAATAAAGGTCGTTGCCTTCGCGCGTACGCTCGCCAACGCCCGCGAAAACCGAATAGCCGCCGTGTTCCGTGGCGATATTGCGGATAAGCTCCATGATAAGCACGGTCTTGCCGACGCCCGCGCCGCCGAAAAGCCCGATCTTCCCGCCCTTAGAATACGGGCAGAGCAGGTCAACAGATTTTATGCCGGTTTCCAGCATCTCGGTTGCGGCTGTCTGGTCAGCAAAGCCGGGGGCGGCGCGGTGGATCGGCCATTTAACCTCGGCCTGCGGCTCCGGCTGCTCGTCTATCGCCTCTCCCAATACATTGAGCATACGCCCCAAGGTAGCTTCGCCCACCGGCACGGAAATAGGCGCGCCGGTGTCTATCGCCTCCATCCCGCGGACAAGGCCGTCGGTGGAACCCATGGAAATACACCGCACAACATTGTCGCCCAAGTGCTGGGCAACCTCAAGCGTGACGGGTACAGCACCTCCGCGCACTTCTATCGCGTTGTACAGCGCGGGGAGTTCGCCGTCGAATTTGACGTCCAGCACCGCACCGATGATTTGCAGGATCTTGCCCGCGTTTTTGTCAGCCAAGCGTACCCACTCCTTATTTTTAATTGATGCTTTCACTGAGTTGTTCTTTTATTGCATACTTAATTACTTCAGATGGGGACAACGACATAATTTCAGCTTTCATATTGATAATACGGACATAATCGGGGGGGGAGCAATTCCGTTATATAGTCAGTCAATTTCAAAACCCTAAGGGGTTTTGAAACAGCGGGTAAAGCCCGCTTGCACACCTTCGGTGTGCGACTGACTATGCAGCACGGTCAACGCCGCCTTCAGCGGCGCGCGGCATTCGCCGCGTCTTGAAAACCCTTTAGGGTTTTCAAGTTGACCGGCTATAAGCGCCCTTTCGCGCATAGCGGTGAAAAAGCCCGATTTGCCGGATAACCTCGGTGGTTTTTGCGCATACTCAAGACTCAATTTTTCATATTCTTCATCCGATAATCTACCGTTTACATTCATTTAATTCATCATCCTCTCAATAATCCTCCCTTATACGCAAATAATGCTTATGCTAACCGTTTTTACTCTTTCTTTTTCGCAGCTCATCAATCCTCAGTTTCATATCCTCGACACTAGGCTTAATTATATTATTGATTTCATTTGCCGATTTCCCCCAAAACTTCTCGCTTAAATTTTCTTTGATTTTCCATATTTCCTGCATAGACATATTTAGTCATCTCCTTCCTGAATTAACAGTGTCGGGGTTACAATATCAATGGTTTTGTATCCCTCCAGATTTGATATTGCACGAACACCGTTAATCGTTCGTATATTTACCAAATGTTTAAAATTCCAAGATACAAGCAAATTACAGTCATGTACAAGCGCAGTTGCTATATGCAGGCAATCTTCATAACTCTTTTGTGTCAGTACACCATGTGAAATTATCATGACGGCAAGCTTTTCTATCTCTGAGCTCAGCGGAACAATCTCATAATCTATCTCTGCAAGAAATTCCAGCAATATATTTCTTATTTCTTCATTGGGATTATTGCTTAATTCTTCCAAAAGAAGATTAGATATTATTGCTTCGTAAGCCCCGCTTTTAATTTGCCCCCACAATTGCCGCGTTTCTGCCATTTTCTCCGGTTGTGTTTCCTGATACAAATACCCGATAATACTTGTGTCCAAATATATTTTTAGTTTTTTCATATATACTTATCCTCACAGCCGGCACACGCAAATAAAGCCTGCTTACCACATCATTCCCTATATGCCTTTTTGCCGGCAACATCTACTATTTCGCGGCAAGGCATACCGTCAATATACTTATAAAATATGGCTTTTACAATAGAAGCTTTAATAAGCACTTCATCCTCAAGGTCCGTGTATTTTTCATAAGAGCTTGGATGCTTTTCTTTATAAAGCCCTATAAAAACAGGTGTTTTGCTTGGATGGCCGCATATTTCGCCGACTGCTTCAATTTGCAAATTGTTCACGGCAAAAGCGATATTCGGGTTGCTCTTTATCTGCCCGAATTTCTCGCTTGCCGACCCTGTCTGAAAATAAACGGTCAAGCCGTGATTTACATGGCTCATTGTCCTTGCGGTTACTTTGCCGCCCGAAGAAGTCGCAAGCACAATGTGCTTTTCTTTTTGCAGCACGGAAATTATCTGCCCTGCCGCTTCATCGAAATCAAGCTGAGTCATCCCGGCCCCTTCCCTGCATTTTACACCAGCGCATTCGCGCCGCTTACAATCTCGTTAAGCTCCTGCGTGATCGCGCCCTGGCGCGCGCGGTTGTATGAAAGCGTGAGGTCCTCGATGATCTCCTCCGCGTTTTTGGATGCCGCCTCCATGCTCATCATGCGGGCGGCGTGTTCACAAACCGCCGATTCCAGCATCGCGCCGTAAATGCAAACCTCCAGGTACATGGGAATCGCGTGTTCGAGGAAGGTGTTTATATCAGGCTCGTATTCCATTTGCGCGGCGGCGGTTGTATCCGCTTCTTCCCCCGAAACGGAGCCGATCGGCAAAAGGCGCTGTGCCTTTGGGATATGCGTCAGCATACCCTCAAAGCCGGTGTAGACGATATATGCCTCATCAATGCGCTTTTCCGGGTCCGCGCTCGTGTACAGCTCCGTGAGAAGCTTTCGGATTTTCTGCGCGTCGGCGTAGGTCAAAGCGTCCGACACGCCGTCATGCCGGTGGGAAAGGTTTTTTCTTTGGCGGCGGAAATACTCATAGCCCTTTTTGCCCACGGCTATAATAATCTCGTTTTTGTCTTTCATGACCCGCAAAGCCTCTTTGGCGGCATTTGTGTTGTACCCGCCGCACAGCCCGCGGTCGCCTGTGATCACAACAAAAGCCGACCTTCGGACAACCTCGCGCTCCCGCACAAAAATATTGTCCGTGGTTTGGTCGGAGGCGCGCACGCTGTCCATCACGCGCCCGGTGTTTTCTACCAGCGGGCGCACGCTGACAAGGCGCTCCTTTGCCCTCTGCAGCTTGGAAGCCGCGACAAGGTCCATCGCCTTCATGATCTGGCTGATGCTGCTTACGCTCATCCTCCTGCGCTTGATCGCTTTCATGGAGGGCATGGCTCTACCCCCTGTCCGTTTCCCGGAGCGCCAAAAACTCCCCTATGGCGGCTTTTACCCGCTCCTCGAGTTCCTCGCCCAGTTCTTTCGTATTGCGAAGGTCTGTGATTATGTCCATATGGCTGCTGTGGATAAACTTTATAAATTTATCGGCGTACTCCTGTGTATCCTCAACATAAACTTCCGTGAAGTATTTGTGCGTGAGCATATACAGCACCAGCGCCTGGTCCTCCACGGACATGGGCGCGTACTGCGGCTGTTTTAGTATCTCTACAATGCGCTCACCCTGGCGCAGTCTGTCCAGCGTTTCTTTGTTGAGGTCAGAGCCGAGCTGTGCGAAGGCGGCAAGCTCCCTGTACTGGGCAAGCTCAACACGAAGCGGCCCCGCGAGCTTTTTCATGGCGCTTATCTGCGCCGCACCGCCGACACGGGATACGGAAAGCCCGGGGTTGATCGCCGGCCTTATGCCGTTGTTGAAAAGCTCCGCCTCCAGATATATCTGACCGTCTGTGATAGAAATCACGTTTGTCGGGATATACGCGGATATATCGCCCGCCTGTGTTTCTATAACAGGAAGCGCGGTAAGCGAGCCGCCGCCGTATTTTTCGTCCATTCTCGCGGCGCGCTCAAGCAGACGGGAATGAAGATAGAACACGTCGCCCGGGTAAGCCTCGCGGCCGGGGGGGCGGCGCAGGAGAAGCGACAGCGCGCGGTATGCTACAGCGTGCTTGGAAAGGTCGTCGTAGATTATCAGTACATCCTTGCCCTCCTCCATCCACTCCTCGCCCATGGCGCAGCCGGCGTAAGGGGCGATGTACTGGAGCGGCGCGGGGTCGCTGGCGTTTGCGGCGACGATTGTCGTAAACTCCATCGCGTCCGCTTCCTCAAGGGTCCTTGCAATCCTCGCGACTGTAGACGCCTTCTGCCCGATCGCGACGTAGATGCAGTACACGCCCTGGCCTTTTTGGTTGATGATTGTATCTATGCAAATGGCTGTTTTGCCTGTTTGGCGGTCGCCGATTATCAGCTCGCGCTGGCCGCGCCCGATCGGCACCATGGCGTCAATTGCCTTTATGCCGGTCTGAAGCGGCACATTAACCTCCTTGCGCTTTAAAACGCCGGGGGCAATGCGCTCGATAAAACGTGTTGCCGTCGCCGTCACGGGGCCTTTGTTGTCAATCGGCTCGCCCAGCGCGTTCACAACGCGCCCGAGCATAGCATCGCCCACCGGCACCTCCGCGACTGTACCTGTACGGGTTACAGGGTCGCCTTCCCTTATGAGGGTGTCCGGGGTCATAAGTATGACGCCGACGCTGTCCTCATCGAGATTCAGCGCGATGCCCCTTGCCCCGCTGCTGAAATCCAGAAGCTCGCCGCTCATCACGTTATCAAGCCCGTAGACCCTGGCAATCCCGTCGCCGACCTGTATGACCGTACCGGCCTCGGAAATATCCGGCTTCGAGGAATACGCCTGTATACGCTGTTTGATGACGGAGCTTATCTCATCCGGTCTAAGAGTCATGCGTCATACCCCTTTTAACACTAGTTTTTAGGTCTTGAAGTTGTTTTTTAACCGTGCGGTCTACCAGGAACCCATCCGCGTAGACAGAAAATCCGCCGATGACAGACGGGTCTGCCGTTACCTCAAGCTCAACTGTCTTGCCGAGCTTCTCAGACAAAAGCGCCGTCAGCTCCTGCTCCTGCTGTTCATCCAACTGCCTTGCCGTGCGCACATAGGCGGTCACGCGGCCTTCGGCAGCCCTCAGCTTTTCGATGAAGGCGATCAGCGCGGGGAGAAGATACGCTTCGCGGTTTTTGTCTATCACAAACTTTATAAAGCCGATTAGGTCCTCATGTATCCTGCCGGACAAAGCGCCGGTGAGAAGCTCCGACTTTTGCGCGGCGGAAATTTGGGGATGCATAAGTATCCCCTTGCACTCCGGCTCCCCGAGCGCGTCCAGCAGTGAAAGTGCCTGCCGGTGGTACTCCTCCGGCGAGCCGCTTTCCATCGCCAGCTCAAAGAGCGCGGTCGCGTAAACGGCGCTTAACCTTGCCATGCTAACGCCCTTTCTTTTGCCGTGCCGTGCGGCTGTTGTTTATTTCTTCGCGCTTCCCGCGCTTACAAACACGGCTTCGCCAAGCTCCTGCATCGTCTGCGCAAAGAGCCTGTCGCTTGTTTCCTTGTCCATTGCGGCGGTGATGAACTTCTCCGACATAAGCGAAGCGGCTTCTATGATGGCGCTGCGCACCTCGTCACGGGCGCTTTCCATCTCCATTTCCGCCTGTGTGCGGGCGCGGCTGCGGATCGCGTCGGCTTCGCGCTTGGCCTCCGCCAGCACTTGGTTTTTGTTTTCGACGGCCTGTTTGCGCGCCGCCTCCAGAATCTCATACCGCTCCTGCTGTACTTTCCCGAGCATATTGTCGTACTGAAGCTCCAGGGCTTTTATCCTGCCCTTTTCGTCCTCGATGACAGAAAGCTCGGTGCGGATCCTGTCCGCGCGCCTTGCCATAAAACCGCGAACGGGCTTGTAAAGCAGCCTGTACAGTATATAGGCAAGTACCGACACGTTCAGCAGCATGGCGCCGATCTGGATTAGCGTCTGCCCGTCAAGGCCGAACACTCGCCCCTCGGGCAGGACCGCCAATATGGATAGCATAGGGTTCATGGTTGCTTCAGTCCCTTCAGCCTAATCCGGCTTCTGCCTTACATGGCAAACAAAATGATGATAGAGATAAGCAGCCCGTAGATACCGGAGGTTTCGGACAGCGCACAGCCGATGAACATTGTGCTTGTAATATGCCCCCTTGCCTCGGGCTGGCGGGCGATTGCTTCAATCGCTTTGGCGGCGACATTGCCCTGCCCTATTGGGACGATCAGGCCCGCAAGTACGGCGATGGCGGCGGCGATGAGTCTTGCTGCTTCTAAATCCAATGACATTATGAACTCCTCCAATTGATAATTTATTCGGTCTCGGCAACCGCGCCGATGAATGACAAACTGAGGATACAGAACACATAGGTCTGAAGTATCCCCGCCACCAGGTCAAAATAGATATGGAGCGGCACGGGGACGAGGAACTTGAGGAAAATCGGCGTCATCTCATAAAGCATCGTCATAAGCAGCATACCCGCAAGGAGGTTGCCGAAAAGACGGAAGCTTAAGGATATCGGGCGCGCAAGCTCGCCGATTACATTAAGCGGGAAGAAGAATACCACAGGCTCGATAAAGCTTTTCAGATACTTCGTGCCTTGATAGCGAAGCCCCGCGTACTGTATGAGGAAAAACGTAGCCAGCGCAAACGCGAAAGTACACGCCCAATCCGCTGTAGGCGGGCGCGTGCCGTATACAAGCCCGCTGATGTTGGAGAGCAGGATAAAACAGAACACCGTAAAAAACCACGGACCAAGGTAGGAAAGCTTGCTCCCGGCGCTGGATTTCACAAAGTTGTCGAATGTTTCTACAATTGCCTCTACCGTATTTTGGAATTTGCCCTCCGGCACTTCTGTCCACTTTTTTATTTTTACGCGCACGATAATGGCAAATGCGACAAGCACCGCCATGATCATCCATGTATTCACAAGGGTTTCGGTGACCCAAACCTCTATACCGCCAATATTTACCACGCCGAAATTCCTGATGTTAAAATCCACGAAGCTGCCCCCTTACCCTAAACTTGCGCCCGTAAAATCAGTCTATGAATAATTTTAACATATATGCCGCGATTTGCCAAGTACAAATTCCGGCGACCGCCCCCCAAATGCTCACAGCGTCCGACAAAGCCGCAAACAGCAGCGCCGCGCCCGTGATCACAAGCCTTAGCAGGTAGCCCCCGCGCATAAAATTCCGGCCGTCCTTTTCCTCCATGCCCGAAACCCGGTTTACGCTTTTGTCCAGCAAAACCGCCTTCAGCACATTCACCGCCGCCAGCATCACAAGCCCTATAACAAACGGCAGCGCATCCGTAGAACGATAATATATTACAGCCCCTACGGCAAAAACCGCGCTTACCGCGCCGATCAGCAGTATCATCCGCTTCGCTGTGTTTGAAAGCCCCATACGATTATTCCTTGTAGACTTTATTTACGATATCTATCAGCGACTTAAACGCGGCGCCCACACCAAACAGCGAGAATACAATCAGCAGCCACGGCGACGTCCCCAAAAGCCCATCCAGCCAGCGGCCGGTAAACACGCCTATCGCAAGGCACGCCGCCACAGTTACGCCGATCTGGCTTATAAGCGACATCGCGCGCACCAGCTCGCGCCGGTACCCCTGCCCGCCCGGGGGTTTTTCACTCGGCACTTTTTTAACCCACAATCTTTTCGTAGATATTGTCAAGCTGTGCGATAACCTCGTTAGATTCGGTCACGACAATTTCTATGCGGCGGTTTTGGCGGCGGCCCTCTTCGGTTTCGTTTTCCGCAATGGGGCGGAAACGCCCGAACGCAAGGGCGGTCAGCTTCTCGCCGTCTATCCCCACGACATCCTCGAAGTATTTCAGGACGGCGTTTGCGCGCTCACTGGAAAGGTCGCGGTCGGATACAGCGGAATTCGGCACAGACGCGGTATGCCCGTCAATGCGTATCATGCCCACACTGCCCTGTACAACGCGCAGGCTCCTGCCGATAAACCGCAGTATCTCGTAGTCCTGCTGGCGTATGCGGGCGCTGTTCGGGCCGAACAGCATATCGTCTATGAACCGGATAAAGATATAGTCATCTCCCAGGTACGCAAAAATCGTGTCGTTTAGCCCGGCGCGTTCTATCTGGCTCTGGATCATCTCATATATATCCGCCAAGGTGGGTTCGGTGTCCTCGCCTTCCTCGACCGGGGCAAAGGGGTCCTCTACATCAACTTCGTCAACATTTTTCACGGTGGACTGCTCGGCGATCTCCATAATCAAATCCGGGCTTGCGCCCCTATTGGACAGCGCCGCCGCCAGCAGGTTGAATTTCTGCACGTCCACCTGCGAAATGGCGAACAGTAGCACAAAAAACGCAAACAGCAGCGTGACCATATCCGCGTATGTGTTTAGCCAGGCACCGGAGCCGTCCGACGCCTCCTCCACCTGCTTGGGCTTTCTCTTAGCCATATATGCCTCCGGATCATCATATGGTATGCGCTATTCCACGGGTTCGGCGGCGGCGATCGCGGGGGCAAGGCGCTCTAACAGCATTTCCTTCACGACCCTGGGGTTGATGCCCCGCTGTATTGCCAGCACGCCTTCGATTACAATTTCCTTGCAGTTTACCTCTGTAGCGTGCAGGGAGCGCAGCTTTGCCCCAATCGGCGCGAAAAACAGGTTCGCCAGCATGGAGCCGTACAGCGTTGTAATAAGCGCGGCGGACATACTCATCCCCAGCTTCGCAACGCCGCCGGCATCCGCGAAGTCGATATTCATAAGCATGATTACAAGCCCGACCAGCGTACCCACCATGCCGAACGCCGGTCCGAATGCCGCGCCCTTGTCGTACAGCGACCAGACCTTGCCGTGCCGCTCGCCCAGCGCTTCTACCACGCCGAAAAGGCGGCTTTCCACAATCTCGGGGTCGGTTGCGTCCGCGACCATCATAACCGCGCTTTTGACGAACTGGTCGTCCATGTTCTCAACCTCGGCCTCCAAAGCCAGCAGCCCTTGGGCGCGGGCCTTTTGGGCCATCTCCGTCATAATATTCACGTATTGCAGCGGGTTGTAATCCGGAGGCTTTATCGCTATTTTCATATGCTTGCCGATTGCCAGCAGCTCTTTTATGGGGTATGCCATCGCCAGCGCGCAGAAAGTAGGGATAACAACAATCAAAAGGCTGGGCGCATCAAGGAAGTCGCCGATATCACCGCCCAAAAACAATATGCCGGCTACAATAACGCCAAAAGCCAAAACCAGCCCTACGGGAGTCCCTAAACTCATATGTATCAACGCCCCTTAAAAAAGCATTAGTTATATAAAATAAAATTCTATTGCATACCGCGGTATCCGCACGATTATAATATCGGTCAGGCGGCCGCGCTCTTTAGGCACGGCAATGTTTGCCACCGCCGCTTAAACCATTATGCCATATTTAACCATACATTTCAAGAGCAGATAGAAAATAGATTAGAAAATAGGGTAGGGCGGGGGCTTGCCCCCGCCGATGTGCCGCCCGATTTCACGGCGGGGGCAAGCCCCCGCCCT
>Ga0099364_10013522_pt1 | contig 10939 bp, 12 predicted proteins | sample TergutTh196P3_FD_73070 | JGI IMG/M metagenome (GOLD analysis project Ga0099364, IMG submission 73070) | Microcerotermes parvus P3 segment gut microbial communities from Pointe-Noire, Republic of the Congo - Th196 P3 | ecosystem: Host-associated > Arthropoda: Insects > Digestive system > Gut ... | reverse complement strand
GGCGTTGCCGTTTGTCAGCATATTCATCAGCCCCGCCGCAGTTTCGCCGCTCTTATGATAATCGCTGCCCACATAACAAAGCCTGCCGCTGTCACAAACATCACTGTTGGCTGTCACGACCGGTATGTTATTCTCCGACATCATCCGCAGACGCTTTATCACTTCGGGATGGGCGATAGGGGTGATGACCAAACCGTCAATGCCAAGTGCGGCAAGCTCATCAATGTGGAAAACCTGCGCTTCAGGGTCGGCAAATTTGACCTCGCGTATCTCTACACAAGCGCCATATTCTTTCAAAAGAGCGATACGGCTTTCAATGCCCGCCCTCATGTCTTTGAAAAAAAGGTTAGAGGATGTGCCCGAAAACAGGATATAGCCGAATTTGAGATTCTTCTTACGGGCAGCTAAAGTTTTCCCCGCCAAATTCGGAGAGTACCCTACGGTCTCGGCAATATTCAAAATACGCCTCGCCGTCTCCGGCTTGACCGCCCCCCGATTATTAAGCACACGATCAACCGTACCACGCGAAACCCCCGCAAGCATAGCAATTTCTTTAATAGTCATAAGTATAAATCCACCCTTTAGATTCTTCGCTGCGCTCAGAATGACACATCTAACTCCTAACGCGGACAAGCCGCAGTCGTCAGTTTTCAGTTATCAGCAGACGGGTAAAACGAACTTTTTGCCATTTTGCACAGATTATGAGCAGTAAGAGTCTAACCCCTAGCGTAAATAATCATACATCACGAAATGCCAAATGTAAAGAGCAAAAATACAGATAATCGTGCAAAGTTGTTGTTCGAGCACGAAATACACACGATTTTCACAGTTTACCACATTTTAATCTACATTTCGACAACATTTCGACACATTGCACAAAATCTTCTCGTTGTTTTTGTGCAATATGTAATAAGTCACAATAAATCGGCGACAATTCGTAAAATTTACTTGACAAATCGCTTGCAAACGGCTATACTTGCATACATGACCGTGCACGAGCACAATAAATTTATTCGAGGAGATGACTTATGAAAAAGATTATTGCTGTCGCGCTTGCCTGTCTGATGATTTTCACCCTGTTTGTCGGCTGCGGAGATGTTTCTTCGACATCCGGCTCGGCGAATCCCACTATCAATATTTGGTCATTCACAGATGAGATCCCGAACGCTATCCAAAGATACAAAGAGCTTAACCCCAATTTCCCCTACAACTTCAACATCACGATTATTGCCACCACAGAAGGGGCGTACCAACCCGCGCTTGACCAAGCGCTCTCGGGCGGCGGCGGTCAGGCACCTGATTTGTACACAGCAGAAGCGGCGTTTGTGCTTAAGTACACACAGGGCGAAGCGTCCGGTTGGGCTATGCCGTACAAAGATTTGGGCATCGACATTGACGGTATGTTAAACTCCGCTCAAATCGCCACCTATACCTATCAGCTCGGCACAAGGCCTACTGACAATCAAATAGTCGGTCTGGCGTTCCAAAACACGGGCAGCGGCCTTATCTACAGACGTTCGATCGCTCGGGATGTTTGGGGGACCGATGACCCGGCCGTCGTAGCTGAAAAAGTCGGCCCCGGTTGGGATAAGTATATCGCAGCGGCGGGAGAGCTTGCCGCAAAGGGTTATGCTATCGCTTCCGGTGAAGGCGACATTTGGCAGGTTATCAGAAACACGGCAAATCAGCCATATGTTGTTGACGGCAAACTCTACCTTGACCCCATGCGCGAAGCCTATCTTGATGTCGCCAAAGCGCTCTATGACGGCGGCTACACAAACAGGTCGCAAGCATGGCAAGACCCGTGGTTCGCTGACATGGCAGGCGCAGGCCCGAAACCCGTGTTCGGATTCCTCGGTCCGGCGTGGCTCATCAACTATGTTATGATCAACAATGTCGGCTCCACATTCGGCGACTGGGCTGTCGCTGTCCCGCCGGTGCCGTTCTCATGGGGCGGTACATGGGTACTTGCCAATCAACAAGGTAATCCGGAAGTCAGAGACGGGGTCAAAGAGCTTATCGAATGGCTCACCCTTGACACGTCCACTAACGGATTCCAACATTACTTCGCAAACGGCAATCTTTTCGAAGGCAGCACTCAGTTTGCCGCAAAAGCACAGGATTACGCAGAGGGCAACTTTGCAAAAGACGCTGTCGCATCAGGGGTTGTAATGGCAAATTCTGACGGCACCCTCGCTATGCTTGGCGGCCAAGATATGTATGATGTGTTTATCCCCGCAGGCTCCAATGCGCGAGGCGACTTCTTCTCCCCGTATGACGAGACTATCAGCGACCTCTTTAACGACCAAGTTCAGCTCTATGTCCTCGGCGAAAAGACCCGCGACCAAGCTATAGCCGACTGGAAGCAAAATGTTACAGACATCCTTGACATCCCTCATTAATAACTAATTTCAAAGTATAGATCAGTGCTTCATTCAGGGGCGGCGGATACCACCGCCGCCCCAAACACATCTCCCTCTACCCCGAAGGAGCTCACAGCAAAATGAAAGGAGGATGTCATGCGACGAAAAAATGTCAGTTACGCTAAATACGGCTACCTTTTCTGTATACCTTTTGTAGCGGCGTTTCTTATTTTTCTGCTATACCCGTTAGTATACACAGCGGTTATCGGTTTTACCGACCTTCAGGGAATGGGTAGGACGGAATGGAATATTCTGGAGGAGCCTTTTGATAATTTTATCTCTATCCTGAACAACAATACTTTTCGTGTCTCTTTGGCAAATACATTCTTCATATGGCTCGTGAACTTCATCCCTCAAATGCTGCTCGCTTTGCTGCTTACGGCTTGGCTCACGAAAAGGCGAAACAGGCTCAGGGGTCAGGGCGCGTTTAAGATACTGTTTTATATGCCCAATATCATCACTGCGGCATCAATAGCTATCTTGTTTTCCGTATTATTCATGTTTCCTGTTGGGCCTGTCAACGATCTATTGGTGCGCCTCGGTGTCATACAAGAGCCCTTCAACTTCAAAACCAGCGGCATAGGCTCGCAGCTTATCATTGCGTTTATCCAATTTTGGATGTGGTATGGTTACACAATGCTGATATTGATTTCGGGTGTTTTGGGGCTAAATCCCACTATGTATGAAGCCTCGGACATTGACGGGGCGACTACCTTTCAGCAGTTCTTCCTCATCACGCTCCCAAATCTGAAGACTATCCTGATTTTTGTGATAATCACCAGTTTGGTGGGCGGCCTGAATATGTTTGATATCCCGAGGCTGTTTAACAACGGTATGCCTGACAATGCCACGAGCACGCTCAGTTTCTTTATCTTCAGGCAAGCGTTTGCGGGCAGTTATCTGTACAACCGCGCCGCCGCCGCGAGTATGCTCGTATTTCTGATCATCGCCTTGCTCTCTATTGCGATTTTCTACTTGTTTAGGGACAAAGATGCCGCCCATGAGAGAAAAATGGAGAGGCAAACCAGAAAGACCATCAAGAAAATGGGGGGTGCAGGATAATGATAGAGCACAACCCAAGAGCGCGTATGTTTAAGTTTTTCGCCTATACGTTTTGTTTTATTCTAGGTGTTATGAGTATATTCCCGTTTTTAGTGATGTTTATAAACTCTACGCGAAGCACCCCGGAGATACAGCAGAACAGCATTTCGATTATTCCTTCAAGCCACATTGTCCGCAATTTCAACATACTTACGGGTAAGGGCTTTAATCCGCTGATAGGTTTTATGAACTCCCTGATAATCTCTGTGGGCGCGACGGTCTGCGCGACATATTTTTCGTCTCTGACCGCATATGCGCTTGTGGCTTATGACTGGAAACTTCGCGAGCCATTTTTCACATTTATCCTAGTTGTTATGCTGGTTCCCGCCCAAGTGGTAAACATTGGCTTTTATCAGTTCATGTGGCGCATCGGCATGACAAACAACTTCCTTCCGCTGATACTTCCCGCCATAGCCTCACCCGCGATCGTATTTTTCATGCGTCAATACCTGCGGGCGACGCTTTCGCTTGACATAGTAAACTCTGCCCGAATAGACGGCTCCGGCGAGCTTAGGACATTTAATACTATCATCTTGCCGATGATGAAACCCGCCATTGCCACACAAGCCATCTTTGTCTTTGTCTCCAGTTGGAACAGTTTTTTCATGCCGCTGATATTATTGACGGACAGCCGCAAATATACAATGCCCATCATGGTCAGCCTCCTGCGCGGCGATATTTACAGGACTGAATACGGCTCTGTGTATCTTGCACTTTCCCTTTCCGTTCTTCCGCTGTTTGTGATATACTTTGCATTGTCAAAATACATCATCGCCGGAGTTCAGCTTGGAGGCGTGAAGGAATAAAATGTGTTTTCTGTTACAATGATTGCCGTGTTCTTCCATAATACTGAAAGGAAAAACCATCGTTATGATCAAAAATCCTATTCTGACGGGATTTCATCCCGACCCTTCGTTAATCTATGTGGATGATGTCTTTTACATAGCCAACTCAACATTTGAGTATTTCCCGGGTGTAAAGATTTCTGCGTCAAAAGACCTTGCAAATTGGGAAACAATAGGTTATCCTCTAAACGAGCGGCGCTTGCTGAATATGGAGGGTAATCCCAAAAGCTGTGGGGTTTGGGCGCCCGCGCTGAGTTATTGTGACGGTATGTTTTATCTCGTATACACCAATATGAGGTATTGGACGAATCCATACAAAGACTCCCATAATTTCATAACAACGGCAAAGGATATAACCGGCCCGTGGAGCGACCCGGTGTATATCAACAGTTCAGGTTTTGACCCTTCTCTGTTCCATGATGACGATGGCCGCAAGTATTTCGTAAACATGGAATGGGATTACAGAAAATCAAATCACAACAACGATTATGACCAGTTTTCGGGTATTCTGCTGACAGAGCTTGACCCCGTTTGCCTAAAGCCGATATCACCCCCCGTAAAAATCTTTTCAGGCTCCGAGCGTGGTTTGGTAGAAGCTCCGCATATCTACAAAAAAGACGGGTATTATTATCTGTTTACAGCGGAGGGCGGGACGATTTATGAACACGCAGAGACTGTGGCGCGTTCAAAAAGCATTACAGGCGAGTATGAATTGCACCCCAACACGCATTTGATTTGCACAAAAAACAATCCCGAATCAGCCCTCAGAAAAACAGGTCACGGCTCTATCGCCAAATCCAAAGACGGCAGATGGTGGTTCGCGTTTCTTTGCGGCAGGCCTATTGACGGCTCCATGCGCTGCCCGCTCGGGCGTGAGACCGCTGTTAATGAGTTGGTATGGAAGGATGATTGGCCGTACTTAAAGAGCGGGACGACGGTTCCGGACGAGAGTTTTGAAGGTTATGGCGAGCAATTACCCAAAGAAGCTGTCAGCTATGATTTTTCCTCAAAAGAGTTTACGGCGGATTTTATGTCTGTGAGGTCTATGCCAAAATACTCGATTGAGCCAAACGGTTTACTGAGATTATGGGGCGGGAACTCGCCGTATTGCTGCTTTGACCAAGGGCTGCTTGCGCGAAGGCAGGCGGATTTCAGCTTTACCGCGTCGGTATCGTTTCTCTTGGAAGGGAAAAACTTTCAGCAGATGGCGGGCCTCATGTACCGTTATGACGAAGATACCCATTATTTCCTTCGCATAGCCCATGAGGAAAATAAAACGATGCTTGGGCTTTTATGTTCGGACGGCGGGGCTTTCAGCATACCCATAGAGATAGAGCTTCCGCTTCTGGAAAAACCGATACATATGCGCCTGACAGTCGAGCGCCGGGTCGCGTTTTTCTACTATTCGCTTGACGGTGAGGCGTTTATTCAGATCCCCCATGAAATCGACGCAAGCACACTTTCAGACGATTACGCAAATCCTCTGGGATTTACAGGAGCATTTGTAGGAATGTGCTGTGTTGATATGTACAACAAAACCGCCTACGCAGATTTTTCCGAATTCCGTTATATCCCCGATAACCCCTAATGCCTAAGCAGCCGTCATTGCGAGGAGCAAAGCGACAAAGCAATCCAGACGCAAACAAATATCTAACCCCTAATCCCCAATCCCCAATCCCCAATCCCTGAAAACCATAAGTGCGAAATTTGAGTTAGGATTTTAGATGGAGAATTTTATGTTATCTCAAACAGGAGTTCCCACCGATTATGATATTGATTCGGTGTTCCCAAATGAGGAACGGCTGAAGCGCGGGCCTGTCGCTATTATTGAGTGTTTTCAGGAAATCCCATGCAACCCTTGTCAAAACGCCTGCCGCAAAAACGCGATTGCGGCATTTGAAGATATCAATGATTTGCCGATAATCGACCATGAAAAATGTAACGGCTGCGCTTTGTGTGTCCCAAAATGTCCGGGTCTTGCCATCATCACCGTGTTTCTTGATTGGTCGGAAGACAAGGCGTTGATGAGCATACCATATGAGTTTTACCCCTTGCCAAAGCCGGGAGATACCGTCATGGGGCTTGACAGAAACGGAAAAGAAATCGCCCCCGTCCAAATAATCAAAGTCTCAACAGCAAAAACAACAGACAAAACCCCCATAGTCTCCTTCTCTCTCGATAAAAGCCTAATCAAAACCATACGACATATTAGGATTTAGGATTATAAGAATTATGACGGATTTACACAATAATAATAATGAAGAAAACACAATAGTGTGTAGGTGTTCGGATTTAGATGTAAGTAAGATTCGAAAGCTGATAAAAGACGGGTACACGACCATTGAAGACCTCAAACGTGTTGCGCGTTTGGGCATGGGCATTTGTCAGGGGCGTACTTGTATCCCCCTTGCGTTGCAAGAACTATCAAAAGCCACGGGAATACCTGTCTCGGAGCTTGACACGGGCACATACAGGCCGATGGTCAAGAGTATTCCTATGGGTGTGATAGCGGATTCATTAACATCGAAGGAAAAGTAGCATATATGGTCAAGTCTGCGGATATAGTAATCATTGGCGGTGGGATATCGGGTGTCGCGATTGGATATGAACTCCTGAAAACCGGCGCTAAGAATGTAGTTATCCTTGAACGCGAGTATTGCGCGTCAGGGGCGACCGGTCGTTGCGGCGCGGGGATTCGCCAGCAATGGGGCACCGAGCTGAATTGCATTATGTCAAAATACTCATGCGAGTTTTTTGAAAACGCGTCTGAAGAGCTGAAATATGACGGTGATATCGAGTTTCATCAAGGCGGATATTTAATGCTCATATCAAACGAAAAAGAGTTGGAATGGATGACAAAGAGCGTCGCCCTGCAAAACAGTCTTGGGATAAACTCATCAATTCTTGATTTGCAACAATCAAAAGATATCGTTCCGATATTAAACACAAATAACCTTGTCGCAACGACATTCTATAATAAAGACGGATTCCTCAATCCATTTCACACGACCTATGCCTATGCAGGAGCATTCAAGCGGCTCGGCGGAAAGTTATATACGTACACCGCTCTTACCGGGATAAAAATAGAAAACGGTAAGGTAATCGGAGTGCAAACGAGCGGCGGAGACATATCAACCGAAAATCTGATCATCGCGGCAGGCGGTTACACGCAAAAAATCGCCGAGGATATGGCGGGCGTTGTGTTGCCAATATTCTCGGAGCGTCATAATATTCTTGTCACAGAACCTGTCGAGCCGATATTAGACCCGATGATAATGAGTTTTTCGCTAAACCTCTACGGTCAGCAAACCCCTCACGGTTCGTTTATCATGGGGCGTACCTGCGAGAATCAACCGAGGGATTTGCGCCTTAGTTCAGACAGCAGTTTTCCGGAAAAAATGTGTAAAACCATGACCGATGTTTTGCCGCCTCTAAGGAATGTCCGTATGCTGCGCCAATGGTCGGGATTGTATAATATGTCACCGGACAGAAACGCGATTTACGGAAAGATGTCACCTGAGATTGAAGGCCTGTACGTGGCGGCAGGTTTTTCGGGGCATGGATTTATGATGGCGCCTGCTACGGGAAAAATAATGACGGAAATAGTCTTGGGGTTAAGCCCGACTTTGCCGTGGGAGAAACTAAGCCTGTCAAGATTCGACGGCGGCAAACCGGGACTGCCGCTCGAACCATCGGTAGTGTAAATACGTCAAAAATAATAAGGAGGCTGGAAATGGGTACAAAAAAACAGGAAAGAAACAAGAGTGAGATCGTAAATGAATTGATTGCGGAGTTGGGTAAGGGTGGTTTTGAAAATGCCGACCTCAAAAACTTAATTGATGGGATTTTACTTAGATACCCTGAAAACGAGGTTGCCAAAAAACTTAGCGAGACACTGGAGTTGGAGCTGGAAGAAGAACGCGCGGAAACGGAATATCCATGGATTCTGTTTTCACTCGACAACATCGCATATGGGATAAATAGCAAATACGTGCTCTCCATAGAGATTTTGAGCAAAATAACACCAATAGTGGACGCACCGCATTACAGCCCGGGTATCACGCAATCAAGGGGTGAGATGATAGAACTCACGGATATGCTGGCGTTGTTTGGCACGGGTGATTACCGCTCCGCCAAGCAAGACGGCAGCGAGTCGGTAACAATGATGATCGTCACTGAAATCGGCGGCATAAAGCGCGGCTTGTTGGTTGATGAAATACTTGCCGTCGAGCATATCAGCAACTTTGATGAAAACATCATGGGCAACAGAGAAGATATGCTGACCTCGCAATATGTAAGCCGAATAGCAAAACGCGACAAAACCAACGACCCCGTGCTCATCCTAAACACGGAGAACCTCTCGGTTTAGCTCGACTAATCCCTACGCCCTAAATCCTAACCCCTATCAAGTTTTGATTCCGCAAAACTTGAGTTATTATTCCGATTCTATCAGTGTTTGAGAGCGCTCAACTACTGTTTGGTGAAAATTTTCCACCTTACGGGTATATTCCTCGTTCATCAGCGGAGATGTAATCATAAAATCCGCTGATGAACGATTTGTCGCTATAGGGATATCATATACCAGAGCGATACGCAGCAGGGCTTTTATGTCAGGGTCATGCGGCTGGGCACAAAGCGGATCGGAAAAAAACACAACGCAGTCGATAGTGCCTTCTACGATTTTTGACCCGATTTGCTGGTCTCCACCAAGCGGGCCGCTATTGAACCCGCGTACCGGCAACCCCGTGCGGTCGGTGATCATTCTCGCGGATGTGCCTGTGCCGCACAAGAAGTGTTTGCTCAAAATGTCTTTGTTCCAAACACACCAGTCAAGCATTTCCTGTTTCTTGCCGTCATGCGCGATAAGCGCAATATTTTTTTGTTTACCTATAGTTAATGTAATGTATTCGTTATCCATAATATCCTCCAAAAATGTCTCCTACTAAATCCTAAATCAAACCACATACCCCGTCATTGCGGGGAGCGCAGCGACAAAGCAATCCGGACGCAACTAAGAATCTAAATCCTAAACCTGATAAGGCGCTAACGCTTTCATGTTTTTTTCTGTGTCTTTTTGCACGGCTAGCCGGATGGGTTTAGAACGGTCAAGGCTGAAAATACCCATCAACGACCGCGCATCGATAATATATTCTCCCGAAACTAAATCAAAATCCCCTTCAAGCACGGATACTTGCGCCACAAATCTCTGAACGATGTCAACCGTCGGCAGGCTGATATACACATTTCGCATATAAACGCTCTTTCCTTTCTCTGAAAAAGGCACAAAACAATCCCTTTTTCGTAACAATTCCCACGATCCGTGACAGTCTACCACAAACGCCAACGTAATGCAACCAAACACATTTGAAAGTTGCATGGAACGGACAAGTCGTGCTATAATCCAAAAAAACACAGTATTGTAAATTAATCAATGAAAAAAGACCCTTCGTCTACGGCTCAGGATGACAAGGATGTATATGTCATTCTGAGCGAAGCGAAGAATCTTAGGGGGAGTCAAAACATGGAAGGTCAAGAACCCGAGGCCGATGCTCTCGGACAACTAAAAACCATAATACAAAACGCCGAAAACATCGTATTCTTCGGCGGTGCCGGAGTGTCAACCGAAAGCGGCATCCCCGACTATAGGAGTTCGGGCGGCCTGTATAATTTGCGGTACGCCCATCCGCCGGAAACGATGCTGTCATACAGTTTCTTTGTCAGCCATACCGGCGAGTTCTACCGTTTTTACCGTGAAAAGATGCTCTACCCCGATGCCAAGCCGAACAGGGCGCATTTAGCCCTCGCCGAGCTTGAGAGGCGCGGCAAACTCAAGGCGGTCATCACACAGAACATCGACGGCTTGCATCAAGCGGCAGGGAGTCTCAACGTGCTGGAGCTTCACGGATCGGCGCACCGCAACTACTGTATGAGCTGCAAGATGCCGCACCCGTTAGAGGCGGTGATTCAAGCAGAAGATATCCCCCGATGCCCATGCGGCGGTATCATCAGGCCGGATGTCGTGATGTATGAGGAAGGTTTGGATGGGAACGTTATGGAGAAATCTGTGCAGGCCATGCTGTCCGCCGATACCCTTATCATCGGCGGCACTTCGCTGAACGTCTACCCGGCGGCAGGCCTGATCCGATACTTCAGGGGAGCAAAACTCGTACTAATAAACAAGTCCGAAACACCGGAAGATGGACGCGCCGACCTAATTATAAGGCAAAGCATCGGAGAGGCACTAGGCACGGCAATCCGGTAAAAAACTAAATGAAAGGACGCATATACTCGCTTATGAACACAGAAATTATTGCAGTATATACAGAAAACGGCTTTTTGCTTGATGCCGACACTACAAAAAGCAAGCAGTTTTATTATAGCGATAAACTCCTCGCCGATTTCAGCAATGACCCATATATCGCATTGCTGTATTTTGGTTTTGACGACCGAGACGCTCATATGTCCCGGTCGCTTGCTTTTATGCATGGGATTGCGGCGTTCTTCGTCGAAAAGCTGGCGAAAGACCCTGATATCGAAATCACGCGCTCGGCCGCGGCTCCGGTTGCGGAA
>Ga0099364_10013521_pt1 | contig 10940 bp, 7 predicted proteins | sample TergutTh196P3_FD_73070 | JGI IMG/M metagenome (GOLD analysis project Ga0099364, IMG submission 73070) | Microcerotermes parvus P3 segment gut microbial communities from Pointe-Noire, Republic of the Congo - Th196 P3 | ecosystem: Host-associated > Arthropoda: Insects > Digestive system > Gut ... | reverse complement strand
ACGGCCTCGACAAGCTTTTCACAGCTTCGCCAATATCAGAATATAGTCCGGCGGCGGTTCCCGCCAGCATTGCGGCTCCGCGGCATACCGTTTCGGTATCGTCCTGTACGAGAAACAGCTTACCGCATATATCCGCACGCAACTGCACGCTGAATTTTGCTCTCGCGTTGCCGCCGCTGACGCGGATTTCGGGCAAGCTCCCCGCGACCGATTCCAGCGCTTTCAGGTTCAAATCCAGCTCGCAGGCAATACCCTCGTACAGCGCCTTGTACACATGATGCCGCGTGAGCGCAGGCGTAAGCCCCGCCATCACGCCAGTGGCGTTTACGTTCCAATACGGATTGCACGCGCCCAGAAAGTGCGGCGTCACGCACAGCCCCGTAGGCTGGCCGCCCAGTTTTTCCACGGCCTCGTCAAGAACGCTGTGCATGCTTTGTCCCGCGTTTTCGGCTATTATTCTGTCCTCGCCGCAGAACTGCTCGACAAACCACCGCGTGCCCACGCCTGCCGAGAAAAACGCCAACGTCACATACTTGCCGTCCAGCACATGGCAGTAGGAATTGAGGGAGTATTTGTACGCCTCCGGCGTGTTCATCGGCGTATCCGAGGTCACTGCAAGGCACTCGTATGTCCCGGCCGAATCGCAGACCTGGCCGTGGGCCGTAACTCCTGCACCAAGCGCGCCGCACGGCTGGTCATGCCCGCCAAGAGCCACGGCCACGCCGTCCCGCAATCCTAATGAGCGTGCCGCACCAGCTGTCAACCTACCTGCAAGCGTACCGGCGGCTATTGGTGCGGGTAGCTTTCCCTTTGCCACGCCCGCTTGCTCCAGCAACTCATCCGACCATTGCCGTTTGCCTATATCCATAGCCATCACGCGGCTGCCCAGCGAATAGTCGGTACAGCGTGGCAGCCCAAGCCGTTCCAGCATGTAATCCGCTGGGGCCAAAAAGCAGGCGGTTTTTTGATACAGCTCCGGCTCATGCTTTTTCAGACACATGATTTTGTTGAGTCCAAACATGGCGTGGGGCGGTACGCCGGTAACCGTGTAGACGCGCTCTGGCTCCCATAAGTCCGCTTCGGCGGTCGCACGGTTATCGCTGTTCATCAGCGCGTGATAAACGGCTTTGCCATGTTCGTCCACAGGGATGATCGTTTCGCCGTGCGAGCTGACTGCCAGCGCCTCTATCGCGTGCTCGGCGGCCAGCGAGCGTACAATCTCTGCAAATGCGTTCCAAAAGCATTCAGGGTTCATCAGCACATGGTTCGGCGCCGGGTAATACGGCGCGTACTCCAGGCTTGCCGAGCCGAGGATGCGTCCCTCCAAATCAAAAACAACGCCTTTGCAGCTGCCTGAGCCTAAATCCACGCCTAAAAGGGCCATTTAGTATTCCTCCACCACGGTCAGCATGATCTTGAAAAACGGTACTCTGCGCCCCTCAATCATATCAAATACCTTCTGGATGTTTTCTAGCTTTTCGGTGTGCGTAACCATACCTGTCGTGCGTATAATCTTCTTCCCCATAAAACCAATCACGTCTTTGTAGTCCTGCGGCACATACATCGTCGTGCCAAACAGGCTCAATTCGTGCTGCACAAAGTCGGGCAAGTTGGGTAGGTCATACCCGTTTTGCAGTACGCCCACGATCACCACGCGCGTGCCACGGCGGGCAAACCGCAGGATCTGGTTCATCACTCGGCCTTTTTCGCCCACGCAATCGTAGAACACGTCGATGTTCTTTGGGTTTCCCGCAAGGCGTGTCAGCCCGTCTTCAAGATTTTCTTCGGATACATCAATGATTCCGTCCGCGCCCAAGTCCTGCGCCAACTTTAACCGCCAAGAATCCATATCGGCGATATATACCTTCTTTGCCCCTAAAGCCTTGCAGCTCTGCATACAGAACGCGCCAATCGGGCCTGCCCCCACGATCAGAACCGTGTCGTCCGCCGTTGGGTTTGCCCGTTTTGCTCCGTGATACGCCACACAAGCCGGCTCGACCATGGCTGCGTCCTCAAGGCTCATGCCATCCGGGATGGGCATGACCATCTTCGCTGGCACGCAGATATATTCCGCGTGCGCGCCATCGGCCTCCGCGCCGGTACAACGGAGCTGTTCGCAAAAGTTGTACACACCGGCCTTGCAGGCCGCACATTCATCACAGACCAAATGAGGGATGACTGTAACACGGGTTCCAGTTGCCGGGCTGTCGGTGTCCGCTCCCGCTTCGTCAATCCACCCGGAATATTCATGCCCCATCACCACGGGGAACTCTACATACGGGTGGTTGCCCCGGTAAATCGTTGGGTCAGAGCCGCAGATGCCCACACGGGCGACTTTTATGCGTATCTCCCCAGACTTTGGCTCGGGGATTGGTGTCTCCACCATTTCGAGCGTGTACGGTTTTACGAGCACAATTTTTTTCATATCAGGCGCCCCTAACTGCATTGATTCCCATAAACTTGCAGAACAGCGCCATCGCGTCGGCGACTTTCGGATCATGGATTAGTGTGCCGTGGTGGATGACGCCGGTTTCGATCATCTTGTCCTCCCAATCGCCGATGTCGTTGACTTTCACCCAACCGTAAGCGCCGCGGGATTTGGGGGCAATGTCCACAACTTCTCCCGTGCCGTAAAAACAACTGTATTGCCCGGAATACTCTACGATTCTTGCGCATGTGACCGGCCCGGTTTTAAGCATGAACTCAAGGGTTCCGTGGCAGTTGTCGCTCCATAGCGCAAGCCGCTCGTTTGAGGTTAGCAGCTTTTGGCATCCGGGGTTGCAGAGTTTCGCCGCCGCATTGCCACAATGCCACGCAAGCCATGTGTTTGGCTCTGTGGGATGCAAATCCGTCCAGTCGATAAAATCAGGCGGAGCCTCTCCGAGGGAAAGGGCGTTCATTGCAACCATGGTCAACGCGCCGAGGACGTCAACCTCGCATGCGGTCAATATCCCTTGATTATTCAATCTTGCGAATGTGGAGCATGCCGCTATGTTATACTTTTCCTGAAGCTGGCTCCAGCATGCTGCGGCCAATGCGTCGCCGTCATGCTCTTCCATGATCCGCTTAAGACTAAGCTCATAACGCGCTTGATTGATGAGGCTATCCGGCAGCTCGGCGGTGATTTTATCCGCGCTTGAGCGTATCTCTTTGGCAAGCTCTATTACCTCTGGGTCATTTGGGGAGGTCGAGTCTATGTATGTAAACGATGTGGCCAAATCAACCGGTATAAGCGTCTGGCGGAACTTACGCATCATGTTTTCTTCGCTGTAATATTGCGATTCAAAGCCAGTGGGGCGCGTCCCGATCTGGACGACTCTCGCGCCCTTAAACCGTGCCACGGCGTTCACCGCGCGGGCAAAAATCTCCACACCCTCCGCGAAAGCGGGTTCCTCGGGGTTACAGGTGCGGATATGCGTGAAGGTAAAGCCCCGGCGCTTGAGCGCCGACGCCGTCATGAACTGGCCGCACCATGTATCAGTTGAGCGGTTACCCTGCTCCGAGATCGGCCCACTTCGCGTGGCAAAGTGCAAAATCGGCATATCCAGCGGCAGGCCAGACAAAAACGGGGACAGCGACGTTTCGTGCCCAAACGTCATATTGCCGATGATTACGCCCTTGACTCCCTCTCGCATGAATAGGTCAAGAACTTTCTTCCCCTCTTCTGGAGTGGACAGGCAACCGTCCACGGTCAACTCCCGGGAGGGAACCACAAGCTTAACGCCCGGTATTTCCTTAAGAGCCGCGACGCACCGGTCACGCATTTTCCCTGCCCATTTGCCGGTGTATTGGTTGCCGTCCCACGCTTCCCAGTTCGATGGTACAAATCCGATTTTCACTTTCATCATGTCACTTCTCCTTTATTTCAGTGATATTACAGTTTTTTCCGCGTGTGATTGCAACGCCGCCGTGTAGATCCTATGCGACAAACGCGTTTCTTCCGGCGTAAAACAGCCGAAAGGTATATCCCGCCCCTCAAGCTCCAACAGATATGCCGCCCACATCTGCAAAATGGCGTCGGTAAAACCGAACTCAAAGATGCCGCCCGTAATCGTTGGGAACAGGGGCTTGTAACCCACATTGATGTTCGCCCACGCCTGTTCCTTGCCCCAATCTACGGTATAGCTTAGAATATTAGGGTTCGTACTTGTAAATTTCGCCGAGCAATTCATGCCGTAGATTTCAAAATACCAATTGTCCGTACAGCCCGGCGCCATACGTTTTGTCTCAAAAAACATGGGGAATCTATTCCCAGCGTAATCCACCGCATCGCAGGCCAGCGTCGCGTTATCCCACGTATCGCATTTCTCCGTGCCACCCTTTCCATCCGGGCGCTGTGTAATGAACTTTGACAGCTTCGCCATTACGTTTTGCGGCGCAAATCCCATACGGAACGGAACATGCTGCGTGTGGATACCAAGATCGCCCATGCATCCGTATTCGCCGTTGATTGCCGCTTTCCGCTTCCAGTTGATTGGCTTGTTCACATCCATGTCGCTGGAGTGGCAAAACCCAGCCTTGATTTCGAGTATCCTGCCGAATTTATGCTCGCGTATCCATTCAATAATAATCTGCATAGCTGGAAAGAACGGGAACTCGCTGGCGCATCGGACAATCAATCCCGGGTACTCGGAAACAGCCTGCAGGATACGGTCGTTGGCTTTTTGGTCGATGCCGAACGGTTTCTCCCCCAACAGGTGCTTGCCCGCGCGGATAATCGAGGTGTAAATTTCCTCGTGCAGCACATGCGGAACCGCGCAGTAGACGGCCTCTAACTCCCGCATTGCCAGCAGGTCATGGTAATCGGTAAAACACTTTCGCACAGAGGGGATATGATAGGCAAACCATCTCATGTTCGCCTCCTGCACATCGCATACCGCGATGATTTCCGGTTTTGGGATATCGCCCCGCAAGTGACACCACCGTGCCGCCGCGCTCGCGAATTCCTTACCCATCAGGCCGCAGCCGATGATGCCGAAGTTGACCGTTTTCATAATTTCACCCTTATACTTTACTACGAATATTCATAGCGCCTGCATGAACATCCCTATATCGTCATTCCCGTCCAATACGGTAAAGGTGATGGACACGTCATATGCGCCTCCTGGCGGGATAATCAAAGCCTCGCCCTGTTCCTCTACCTTTTCGCGGCTGATGGGCAGGCACGTGCCGGGTTCCAAGCCAATGACGTACTCACCAGTGGACATCACCTTCCATTCGTTGAATTTTGGCAACGCCGCCTTTTTGTAGCTGATTGCAAGCCCAAACTCCAGTTCATCGTTAATCACAGCCGCGTATACAAGCCCGTCCGGCCCTTCGGCAAGATCATGGGCGTATCCAAGCTGCGGAGCGCGGGTAGACGGCTCGCGGCATATGACGAAATCATCATCCGGCCCCACTGTTGAGATAGGGTTTAGAACCACGCGGCTGTTTTTGCCGAGCAGTGGATACCCAATGTTGATGTGGTACAAAAGGCTCAGATGATGCTCATACGCGCCCTCGTTGCTTACACGGTCGGATAGTGTAAAGCTTTTCTCTCCTAATGCGGCCGTGATGCTCCTGCGCAGGGTCATGTGATCGCCGTGCAGGATTGCCTCGCGCATCAGGCCGGAAGCCGACATCACATACTTGCCGTCCTTCCATTCCTCGCGCAGGCAAAGCTGCTCCGCAGGAGTGTTTGATATCCTTCCGTGCAGCCCGTGCCGCACCTCGCCAAGCTCTACATGCCGTTCCACCGCGGGGTTGCCTACATTCGAGAGGCCGCAGGTCGTGAGCATTCCCGCGAAGAATGAGCGAAGCCAATCTATCCCGGCCGGCTCGTAATGCGCTGACGATACAACGCCGGGTTTTGCCATGTAACAAAGCGGCACACCCCGGTACGACGCCCATGCAATATCCATGCCGCGTTCGGGTAAGACCGTGAACGCAAGCCCGCTGCCCAACGTAAAGTCCACAGCCTCACAGCCACGGGACTTCCCACCTTGCAGTACGCTGTGGCGAAGCCCGCCAAGCTGCGTGATATTGCCGGTGTAATTGCGCACTAACTCCTCGCTGAATTCAATTTCCGGATATTTCATCGCGGTTGCTTCCTTTCTTGTTCGCTTTGCAGGGCTTCAAAGCATACTTCGATGTTTTCAGGCGGTGTATCGGACTGGATATTATGGCTTACTGCAGCCACATAGCCACCACCTTCACCAAGCGCTTGGAGCACAGAGCGCACACCATCCCGGATTTCCTCCGGAGTACCGTAGGGCAGGAGCATTTGCTCATCAATACCGCCCCAGAATACAACGTTTTTTCCAAAACGCGCTTTGAGAATTGCCGGATCCATCCCAGCGGCAGCGGTCTGGACAGGATTAAAAATATCAACTCCAGCATCCAAGAGGTCGTCCATGAGCGGGATAATTGCACCACAGGAGTGCAGCATAATTTTCACATCCGAAATATCGTGTATGTATCGAAAAATCTCTTTATGATACGGTTTGATTATATTTCTATATATTTCAGGTGAAATTTGCGGTCTGTCCTGCATTCCCAGGTCGTCTGCATAGCCAACTGCCACGGCATACCTGCCCACATGGGAAAGATAGTTTTTGAAAAATCGCTTTTGCAATTCCAGCAATCTGTCGAACAGCGCTTTTACAAGCTCCGGTTCAAGCAACAGGTCACAAGCAAACTGCTCATATCCGCGTAGCTTCTGGCATGTTTCAAAAAATCCCGGCACCCCAAAGTCGGCAAATATAGCGTACTCGCTGTTGTTGTACAACTCTTTTGCCTTGTTAGCAAGACCGTGATAGAGAGCCGGGTTGTCAGGATCCGGCATTTGCATATGTACCAATTCATCAAGATCGTAATCACGCAAGGGGTTTTCGATAACGTCGTAGTACAGATGTCCTGACGCTTTCCGGTGCAGCACCCCAAAACCGTTATAGTAGGTATCGCCTTTGAAATCAGGGACAGATACATTCATGCCAACTCTCCGGACGTCGCTGTGAAAAAAACGCATGATTTCTTCCGCCGGCTCAACCGTTCCCATTGTATAATCTATGATTTTTCGCTTTCCGCAGGAAAACCCCAGGTGTTCTGCAAGTCTCATATGTGCGTCTTGGTCAATTGAAGTTACTACGCACCCTCCAAAATCTACGGGCACTCGGTCGCTTTCCCTGTGCGAAATCGCCCTTTCTACTCTTTCTCTTGAATTCATGTGTGGCACATCCTCATAAAACATATTTCCCGCTATTGCGATAATGCATTCATTATAATATCGCTAAGCTGTTGTTCATTAAGTCCTTGTTCTGCATACAGCTCAGACGGCGGGCCTGAACCGCCATATTCCGTAACGCCTAAAGTGATAAACCGGCACAGGGTTCTCCCTGCTATAATCCTCGCTACAGAGCATCCAAGCCCTGTACGCATATGATGATCTTCATAAGTAATGACCAGTCCTGTTTTCGCGGCCTCCAGTACTGATTCTTCATTTAGACAAGTTGGGGAAGGGGCATTTATCACCCCTATGGCGATGCCTCTTTGGCTTAAGTGATCCGATACAGTTACCGCCCGATGAAGCATTGTCCCGTAGGAGAATATAATACCGTGTGATCCGTCACGGATTTTTTCGCATTCACCGTAAATAAAATTGTAATTTTCATCGTATATCGGCGCAAGGTCAATCTTTCTAAGAACGGGGACCGGCGTCCTGCCGCATGCTAGCAGAAATGCGCTGGGCTCTCCTGCGGCATACCGCAATACATGATCCGCTTGGTTCGGATCGGCTGGCACGATGATTTTAATGCCAAAGAGCTGTGACGCCGTGCCGATATAATCAAGGCATTGATGCGTTTTTCCGTCCTCGCCTACATCCAATCCGCAATGTGTGGCAATAATTTTTATCGGCGCACCGTTTATATCGGCCATCCGCAGTTGCGAATAGGTTTCGTCAACTGCAAGCACTCCGAAATCACAAAAGAAAGTCAGGATTCCTGATTTTGCCATCGCCGCCGCCATGCTCATTGCATTGTGTTCTGAGATGCCGCATTCAACGACATTTTCCGGCGGAAGAAGGTGAAGCTTCATGGATTCTTTAAGGTCGCAATCTATCGCGGAAATAACGCTATCTGGGTTTATGCGTATAATATCGCTCAGCGCATCCGCGAACACCTGTCGCAAATCGGCTTCATCTGTGTATGTAGTAGTATTTCCTCTATCAATACGATGGTACAATGGGGTTGTTGCTTTTCGAGGCTCTGATAAGGAGATTCCGGCATCGCTACCGCTCCAAAGCGCAATGGCCAGCTCTGCTATGGCATCATCCGGTATTTTCCCATGATAGCGATAATCGTTTTCAATTTCGGGGATGCCGTTGCCCATGATGGTTTGCGCAAGGATGATTTTAGGCGCAGGAGCATCATGCTTGAAAGCGTTGTACAGGCTGGTAGGGTCATGCCCATCGGCTTCGAGTACGAAACAGCCAGAGGATTCAAACATGGCGCGTAAATCAAGCGGCTGGATGTCATCAATCTTGCCGCTTGCCTGCAGTCCATTACAATCGATAACACAAGTTAAATTGTTCAGTCTGTGCTTAACCGCAAAGCGTGCGGCTTCAAGGATTTGCCCTTTCTGCTGTTCCCCATCGCCCATAAGCACGAACACATTGCCCAGTTCATTTTTCAGGCGCTTGGCCAGCGCAAATCCTGCCCCGACCGATAATCCTTGACCCAACATACCGTTGCACCATTCTATACCCGGAACGGCAATTGAAGGGTGCCCTTCAAATCGCGTTGTCCGCCGAAGCCCTTGTATCGCTTCCTCAATATCAAAATATCCTAAATTTCCAAGAGTTGCGTAAATTATGGGCGCGATGTGTCCATGACTGACAATAATTTTGTCGTTTTCACCCGCGCAAAGATGAGCCATAGCAACAATCTCCGCACTGGACAGGCTACCGCCAATATGTCCGCTTTTCGCACTGTGAACCATACGCAGCATATCAGCCTTGGTATTACTGGTAAAACGCATTATTTCCCTTGTCTGTACCGTAGTCAGGGCGTTCGCAGTCAATCCCGCTAAGGTTTTGAGACTTGCAGTTGGATTCATAGCAGTTTCCTTATTTGAGATCGAATGCTTTTTACAAGCGTATTGGCCGTTTCAAAGACATCGCGTGGGAGGAATACGGATGCGCCGTTACGGTTCATGGCAATATTCTCGCATACCCATAAAATCATTATCATGCCGTCCGGTGAATCTACCGAGGAAAAAAGACCGGCGTAGTACTCATCCGGATCGATAGGGGCGATATCTTGTATACCGATCACTTTTTTTCCCTTAATAGCTTTTACAAGGCGGCTAAACTCATCAAAACGCCCTAACGGTGAATTATTGATCTCTACTACATCCTCCATAGCCAGAAAATTCTCAATCTGCTGCCCGCCAACGCCGCAATAATGCAAGGACGTTCCGCCGAATTCCTTGAACAGCTTATTATAATGGGGGACAACAAATTCCCTGTAAAGCTCCCCACTGATGGAAACAAGGTCATCGTCCGAAACCCAAAGGCCCAGCCCTTTCGGCGCCCAAAGTCCTTGCAAGCCGTTGCTTGTGTCCAGCGGCTCGCCGATGTGTTCTTTCTGCGCTTTTGTCCAGCGCGAAAACCCTTCGCAGACCTTAGCCATCAATTCATGAATGGCGTCAGGCTCATCATACATCCATAAGAAAAAGTTGTCGTACCCGCAGATTTGCGCGGCGGTTGACAGGGGACTGTTCATATCGGAAAGCCCCACGGGTAGGTCGCCATGTATAACGGCGTAATCAATAAACCGCAGTAACAGAGGCAGTAAGCCGTCACACTCTGGATCCGGGATTTTCAGTCGGGCGATATCCTTCACACTTTTGATGCCGGTAGAAACTACACTGGGGTCGGCTCCTGGGGTATCGGGGAAGCGAACCTCGCAGCCAAAAGCGGAAGCCAGCAATCCTGTCCCCAGCCAAGGCATAAAGTAAGGGATAAAATCATCGTCTACATTCTCAAGGTGGGCGAGCGCGCCATCTGTCTGGCATTTTAACATCACGGCGGGATCGGTAAAATATTCGGCAGGCCGGTTTGAGCCGAAGCAAAAATAAGTAGGACAATACGCGACAATGGGAAAATCCTCGGCCTTACAAATAGGCTTCCCTTCGAAAACCGCCTCAAACTTACGGTATTTTTCCTCAAGGGGGAAACCGCGCCATTCGGGAATTCTATACATATATCATACCTCAATTATTATCGTATTGAGTTTCATACAGGATCATCTCGGAAGTCAAAGCGCCGTCAAGTCTTATTGGCAACCCAACTGTGGCAAGGGATGTCCCGCTGAATATTTCGCTGTCACCGCTGTTCATAAATGTAACCTTATAGCTCTTGCTCATATTTATTCCGCGCGGAACAAACCGGTATGTATCTATACCGTCTATCAGCCGGAATACTCCCACGTATCCCTCGTCCATGCCACTGTATTCCAGTACGCACCACGGTTCCGTATGTGTATATAAAAGCGACGGAGTATGGTGGTATACCTTTGCGTTTGGCAGTATACGCCTACAGAAATTTTTGAATAAATCTATATATTTGCGGACTAGACGATTCTTATCCTCGCTTACCCAGCTTTCATCGCGCCCAAAGCCTATAAACAACGGTGCGCAGAACATAAGCACACGCAACTGCGTTTCTAGGTCGCCATACATATGATAACCGGGATTATGGCCGTAATAAAACCTCAACCGTTCCGGCGGCAGCGCCATCGTCAGGTTGTTTAGCGCTTTTATGCTCCTCGGGAAGACGGCGTAGTCGGAAATGCATGATACATGGCAGCGCTTGAGCAGTCCTACGTCGTTGCGTCCGCCACCGCCAGCGCAGTTTTCCAAGTATACCCCGGGATATTCCGCATTTATTTTATCGTATATTA
>Ga0099364_10013520_pt1 | contig 10941 bp, 12 predicted proteins | sample TergutTh196P3_FD_73070 | JGI IMG/M metagenome (GOLD analysis project Ga0099364, IMG submission 73070) | Microcerotermes parvus P3 segment gut microbial communities from Pointe-Noire, Republic of the Congo - Th196 P3 | ecosystem: Host-associated > Arthropoda: Insects > Digestive system > Gut ... | reverse complement strand
GAAAAGTCGCTGCGGCGTATGATGCCCTCGTAAAGGAGGTGCTGTCCGATGCCGCGTAATCAAACGAAGCCGAATCTTGCCCTTACAGGCTTTGAGGAAATTTTCAGCGTTCCCCAAAACGGCGAGTACATCCAAATGCTCCCGCTGACCGAACTCCACGCGCCTGACCCGCACCCTTTCATCGTCCGCGACGATGAAGCTATGATGGAACTTGCCGAAAACATCCGCGAGTATGGCGTTCGGGAACCGGGGCTTGCCCGTCCTCACGCCGATGGAGGCTACGAACTGCTCTGCGGCAACCGCCGCAAACGCGCCTGCGAGTTGGCGGGACTGACCGAAATGCCTGTTATCGTGCGTAAAATGACCGACGAACAGGCGATACTGGCGATGATAGACTCGAATCTCCAACAGCGCGACACCATTCTGCCGAGCGAAAAAGCGTGGGCTTATCGCCACCGTATGGATGCCCTCAACCATAACGGCATAAAAGCCGAACAGCACTCATGCGACATTATGGCGGAGCAGACCGGCGAAAGCACGGCGCAGATTTTCCGCTATATCCGGCTGACAGAGCTTATCGAAACCCTGCTCGACATGGTGGACGCGAAGCAGCTTGCGTTTAACCCTGCCGTCGAACTCTCGCACCTGACCTACGAGGAACAGCGCGTTGTTTTCGACTGCATGGGGAAATACGAAACACGCCCGTCGCTCTCGCAGGCGGTTAAGATGAAGAAGCTGAATAAGGCGGGTACGCTGACAGCGGAAATGATTGACGAGATTTTATCCGAAGCGAAAGGTCAAGCAGACCCGAAGGCGAAAGAAGAAAAAGGGCTTGGGCGATTTAAGCGGTTCTTCCCCAAAGACTACACCCCGGCGCAGATGAGTGAGATTATCACCAAACTGCTGACGGAGTGGAAAGCGGGGGCTGCGTTGTGAAAAAAGATTTGCTGATTGCGGAAATTGAACAAGCGCGGCAATCGCTTCTGAAAATTGTCAACACGGAATTCGACCGCTGGATTTGCAGTATAGAAAACAACCGGCACGCTGACGTTTCAACGTCGGGCGAACGGATTGTACCGCTATCCACTAACCCCGCAATTTTCGTAAGTAAAAAGCCTGCCGCCGTTTTATTCGGCGAAAAACGGGTTGAAACGAAAACGTGGACGGCTGTTTTAACGGAAACCCTGCTCCATTGCGACCAAGAACCCATATACCACAACAGGCTTATGGAGTTAAGGAACAAGACGGCGGGAAAAATCCGTGTGTTTCTATCAGACAGCGCGGAAGGAATGACGAAACCAAAGCAAATATCCGAGAACTTATATGCGGAAGCGCATTATGGCTCCCAGACAATGATGCACATTCTTGTGCAAAGAATCCTTGTGCCGATTGGGTACGATTATTCCGATATTAGCGTTGTTTTGAAAACATAGCGGTAATCATGCCGCGGATAAACCAAAGGACAGAATACATTGCCGTAGTATAAGCGGTGGTTATTCTGTCCTTTGTTGTGTCTACGGATAAACGACACGCAACGCCCCCTTGCCATCCACTTCAAAGTGGAAGCGCAAGGGGGCGTTTTTTGTTGCTCAAATTCAAAAAAAGGAGAGTTCAACCATGCCAAAGTATGCCCACGAAACGCCGAATACCCGCACCCTCGACCGCTTCGAGTACCATCTGGAGGATATGGATTGCAAGCTGTGCAAATACTGGCGCGGCACGAAAAAAGGCTGTTCCCGCGCTGTTTGCTGCTGTGAGGACGAACGCGCCGAAGCCATCGCCAAAGGCAGAATCAAGCGCAGGAAGGGTTGGGATAAACGATGCCGGGAGTAAGCCGCGAACAAATCGCCCGCGCCAAAGAAATCAACATTCTTGACTACATCCTCACCCACGAGCCGAACAACGTAAAACGTATCGGCCGCACCCATTACCTCAAAGACCACGATTCTTTCAGAATCAGCAACGGCTTGTGGAAATGGGAAAGTCATGGTATCGGCGGGAAAAATGTGGTGGATTATCTTATAAAAGTGCGCGGCTATAACTTTGTGGACGCGGTGCGGCATTTAGCCGGTGAGGACATACCTCCCCCTACTCGAACCGTCAAACCCAAACTAAAACAGTCTGCCGCGGAATCCCCCGCCGCCGAGCGGGAACCGTTCAAACTTCCGCGACGGCATGAAAACAATAACCGTGTCATCGAATATCTGAAAAGCCGCGGGATAGACGAAACGCTGATACATGAGTGCATACGGCGTAACATCCTCTACGAAAGCGCGGATTTTCATAACGCGGTATTTATTGGGCGCGACGATAAGGGCAAAGCACGGTTTGCCGCCCTGCGCGGCACACATGATGATTTCAAACAAGACGCAAGCGGAAGTGATAAACGCTTCGGCTTCTGCCTACCGCCTGAAAATCCGAATAGCCGCACGGTGTTCGTGTTTGAATCGCCGATAGACCTTCTTTCATACAATACCCTTTGCAAGCTCGGATATATCGAGCCGCAGGACGGTTGGCGGTTATCGCTCGGCGGCACGTCCATGTTGGCGTTGACAAACCTAATCGAACGCCAAAAATTCAAGGCTCCCATCAGTAACTGCGTTGTATGCACCGACCGCGACACGGCGGGTCATATCGCTTTTACGGATATTTCCGAGAAGCTGACAATCATGGTTTCCCGCACCATCCCGGTAGGTAAGGATTGGAACGAAACCTTGCAAAAAATCAGAAACGAGGTGAAAAAATTGGATGATGCACGCAAAGATATACGCTTTATCGACAGCGATTACAGGACGCTGTTTACAATCAAAGACGGCGACAGCATCAAAATAACCCGGTTTGACGGTGAGGAATTTATCAAGCCCTGCCGCTTTATAGATGAAACGCATACCCGAATCGGGATTGACGAGTACCACATCTGCGAGTTTGCGGAGCGTATGGAGAAAAACGGGAACAAATACGAAGCCGTGACCGGTGGTGAGCCGATTCTGCATATCATCGCCGGCAAGTACGGCGAAAAACTACAGGATTGGGGCGTTGCCATGACGGACGCGGCGATAATGAACCTCGTAGGCGGCGACTACAAAACGGAATTGATTTATTACGGTGCGCCGGAGTGGAAGAACAAGGCTTATGCGGCGATACTGCGCGGGAATGACGGCATCGCTGTCTGCGGACTTGGCGGGCGAAACAACGATATGCTGACAAGCCTGCACCCGTATGACGCGCAGACGAAAAAGCGCGAGTTAAGCCCTGCTGAACGGCCGCCGGCCGCTGAAAAGCCGGACTTTATCGGCAAGATTGATAAGTTCAAGGAAAAAGCGGCGGCGCAAGCCGTAACTGCCGAAGCCCCCGGTAAATCACGCAAAGACACATCATTATAACGGATTGGAGGAAAACCTTATGACAAACGCAGCGGAGGTAAGCGACAACAGATATAAACTCGAAATTGCCTACGATACAGACCCGCAAAGCCCCCGTGAATGGGATAATCTTGGCACTATGGTCTGTTGGCACAGGCGTTACAACCTCGGCGACGAACACACACATTCCGGTATGAACGATTTGCTTGTTGACCTGATACGCGAAAGCAAAATGAGCGACGACAGCATAATCGCATATGTAAAATCGGGCAAAGCGGACGGTATGCGGCTTGAATACGACAAGTCAGAGCGTACTTGGGGGGTACTGTACTACGACGATTATTTCAAAAAATGGTACTCGGCGGGTACTTACGAAGCGCCCCTCGCTTTGGAGAAAGAGTATATTATCGACGCTATTCTCGAAAATATGCGGACGGACGATTTGCTCGAACTGGCCGAAAGAGCGTACCTAATCAAACCGCTGTATCTGTATGACCACAGCGTTCAAAGCATTTCAACGGCTTCCTTTGTCGGGCGCGCCCATCACGCCGAATGGGATTCGGGTCAAGTCGGCGTGGTGTACGTCAGCTTCGATAACATAAAAAAAGAATACGGCAGCACTTCACAGGAAAATGTTGAAAGAGCCGACAGGGTTGTAACCGCCGAGGTCAATGATTACGACAAATACATTCGCGGTGAGTGTTACGGTTTCAAGCTGTATGAAAACGGCGAGGAACAGGATAGCTGTTGGGGGTTTTTAGACGATTTCGACAACGCGCTTAAAAGCATAGCCGAACATCTTCCCAAAGACGCTAAATATCTCGCTAAAAACGCGGAATATGGGGCTTGTAAGGTTGCGGAGCCTAAAAAAGATTTACTTGGCCGCGTCGGTAAAGCGCAAGCCAAAGTTGCCGCGCAGACTGCTCCCGCCCATAACCATGACCGCAAAAAAACAGCGGAAACGCTCGGATAACAGGGGGTGAACAAATTGGAATCCGCAAAAATCGAAACCTACGCGAATTTACGGGCGCGTCAGCAAAAAGAAACGGACGATTTTCCTATGTTCTTCGCGTTCAGTAACAAGCAGTTCGCGGAGGGTATGCAAAAATTCGGTTTATCGCCCGACGATACCAACAAGATTTATAAGTTAGGCAATACGGGCGGGTATTACTTACGAACCGACGCGGAACAGCTTCACGCAATGTTTGACAGGCATGAGCAGGAACTCACCACGGCGATGAAAAACATGGATTTCGCGGTCGGGGCGTTCAGGTATCAGCTTAACAACCACGAATACTGCATAACCCACGACAGAGACGACGCACTCGCCGCGCTGGGGCTTACGGACGAAGATTTGGCAAACAACAAAATGCTGAACACCGCGTTCAACAAAGCAGAAAAGCAGTATTGGTCGGATTACAAAGCGATGGAGGATAGGAAAAAACAGCCGCCGTCCTCATTGCTTGGTAAGGTCGCAAAAAATCAAAAGAAGGTGGACGCTTACAAAGAAGCCAACCCGCCCGATGGTAGCAAAGACCGCAAAAAATCTGCGGATGCGCTCGAATAGGAGGTGAACAAATTATGGTGCAGGAATATGTAGACGATAAAACCGTTGCGCTTTCGGTAAAAGCGACAAAAATAACGGGGCGCCTGCTCGCAAAAGCGATGGAGGCGTTTCTTCGTAAAGCGCGGGCTTCCCCCAAAGCGAAGGTCGGTAAGCAGAGCATAAAATCGCTTACCAAACAAGGTGCAAGCCTGACGAATATCGAGATTAACGGCGATAACATCGGCGATTTTAAGCGTGTAGCCCGCAAGTACAACGTGGATTTCGCGCTGAAAAAGGATATTTCCGAAACGCCGCCCAAGTGGATGGTATTCTTCAAGGCCAAAGACGCAGAAGCGCTGACGGCGGCGTTCAAGGAGTACAGCAAGGCGACGCTCAAAGTCAAAGAAAAGCCGAATTTCCTTGCTAAAATCGCGTTGTTCAAGCAAAAAGCGAAAGACCTCGCCGCGCCCGCCAAGCACCGTTCAAAGGGGGAGATTGAGCATTGATAAATACTGCGAATATTAAACAGTACGTCCTCCCCAATCTGCCCTACGCTTTTCTCTTTTGGCTGTTCAACAAAGCCGGAGAAGCGGTGCGAACCGCGCCGGGAAGCGATATGCTTCAAAAAGTAATGCACGGCGTTGGGAATCTGAACGTCACGCTATCAAAGCCGATGCCGTCATTCAACCCGCAGGATTTACTTATCGGGCTAATCGGCGCGGCGGCGGTGTTCTGTTTTGTGCTGTATAAGAAGCATAACGCTAAAAAATGGCGAAAAGACATCGAATACGGTTCGGCCAGATGGGGCAATAAAAAGGATATTGCTCCGTTCGTTGACCCCGAACCCGACAAAAACGTGATTCTGACCGCCTCGGAAAGTCTTATGCTGAACGGCAGGCCGAAAAACCCAAAGCACGCAAGGAACAAAAACGTGCTGATTATCGGTGGTTCCGGCTCCGGCAAGACCCGCTTCTGGTTGAAGCCCAACCTCATGCAAATGCACAGTTCCTACGTCATAACCGACCCGAAAGGCACGGTTTTAATAGAATGTGGGAAATTATTACAGCAAAAAGGCGGGTACGAGATTAAGGTGCTGAACACCATCGACTTCAAGAAAAGTATGCACTATAATCCGTTCGCTTATATCCGCGACGAGAAAGATATACTCAAATTCGTCACCGCTTTAATCGCCAACACAAAGGGCGAGGGAAAGTCCTCTGACGATTTTTGGGTCAAGGCCGAGACGCTTTTGTACTGCGCTCTCGTGGGTGCGATACACTTTGAAGCCCCGCCAAGTCAGCAAAACATGAACACGTTGGTCGAGTTAATCAACTCAATGGAAACCCGCGAGGATGACGAAAATTTCAAGAACGCCGTGGATTATTACTTTGAGGAACTGGAACTCGGCAACGAGGAAGAAGGACTGCCGCCTAAACCGGATTGCTTCGCCGTAAGGCAATATAAGAAGTACAAATTGGCGGCGGGCAAAACAGCTAAAAGCATACTCATTTCATGCGGCGCGAGGCTTGCCGTGTTCGACATCAAGGAGCTTCGCGACCTAATGGCATACGACGATATGGAGCTTGACACCATCGGCGATAAAAAGACGGCTTTGTTCATTATAATAAGCGATACCGACGACAGCTTTTCGTTTATCGCCGCGCTGATGTACAGTCAGCTCTTTAATTTGCTCTGTGACCGCGCGGATAATGTTTACGGCGGCAGACTTCCGGTTCACGTTCGCTGTCTGCTCGATGAGTTCGCCAACATCGGCCAGATACCGAAATTTGAAAAACTCATAGCCACCATACGTTCCCGCGAAATATCAGCGTGTGTCATTTTGCAGGCGCAGAGCCAGTTGAAGTCGATTTACAAGGATAACGCCGAGACCATCATAGGGAATTGTGATGCGACTTTATTCCTCGGCGGCAAAGAAAAAACCACGTTGAAAGATATGTCGGAATCGCTTGGAAAGGAGACAATTTATCTTCTGAACAACAGCGTCAGCAAGGGAAATTCCCCGTCGTACAGCCAAAACCAACAGAAGCTCGGCAAGGAATTGATGTCGATTGACGAGCTTTCCGTCATGGACGGCGGCAAGTGCATCTTACAGGTTCGCGGCGTTCGCCCATTCCTGTCCGAAAAGTTTGATATAACGAAGCACAAAAACTACAAACTGCTCTCTGACGCGAATCCGAAAAACGCTTTTGATATTGAGCGGTATGTGTCAACCCGCCTGAAAGTCAAACCCGACGAGGAATACCCTGTGTTCAACTATGTTGAGCCGGACGAGGAAATGCCCCCGGAAGCGTATGGCGTTCAGCCGCCCGATGATGAAGAAACGGAGGACTTTACAGACTATCAAGATTTAGAGCCGGTCTAAACCGCGCAAGCAAAAAGCCGTTCTCTCCCAAGCGGAGGGAGCGGCTTTTTGTATTTTAATGAAATTAAGGAGGCGAAAGGTCAATGAACACGTTGACAGTCATCAAGAAGAACGGCGGCGCGTATATCGACAGCCGCGATGTTGCCGTATTTATCGGCAAAGACCACAGAAATCTGCTCCGCGACATCCGGGGGTACATCGAAATCATGCAAAAGTCCAATGAGCTCAGATTTGAGCTTATTAACTTTTTCATCGAGAGCAGCTACATCGACAGCCGCGGACGCAGGAAATTATGCTATCTGCTTACCAAGCAAGGCTGCGAACTCTGCGCCAACAAGCTCTCCGGCGCAAAAGGCGTACTGTTTACCGTCGCTTATGTCGCGAAATTTAACGCGCTGGAAGCCGCCGACCGGGAGCGTGAAATCCAGTCACAGCGAACACCCCGCCTGTCCGAGTTCAACAGCGCGGTCAAAAACGTGCTGAACGGAATGTCGCAATGCTACACCGCGCCGGACAGCGTGATGAAGTTTTTGAGCGGCGTGTATGAACCGCTCGGCATAAGGTTTATCGAGGAAGGCTACACCCCTTGCTTTTACAGCGTCACCGACATTGCCGAATTAAACGGCATCTATTCCGAAAGCGGCAGACCGCACGGGCACGCTGTATCGGCGATTATCTCCCGCCTCAACATAGGCAAAAGCCAAATGGTGGTCATCCCCTACGGGCTTGTCGGCGTGACGTACCGTTATGACATCGACGTTGTGTGCGCCGTTGGGGATTGGGTGAAAAAGCAAGGCTATCCCAACGAAATACCCCATCTTAACTTCGATTACCACGTTCTTTATACGCACGGAAAATCCGGGCTTTTCAAAGACGGCTTCTTCATCAACCTTTCCGATGACGACGACGAGCCCGAAGATTACACCGCCGAAGAATTGGACGCTATGTGCGGCAAGTTCGGCGAATGTGATGATTGTCCCGGCTTCACATCCTGTTGTGAACCGGATTAACAATTTTGTCCAGCGCGAGCCTAACGGCTCTTTTTTTATCCCACAAAAACCTATTAAAAACCAAAAAAGGAGGCAATATCATGGAATTTTTCGCAAGCGCAATCGACGTTTTGAAAACGCTCGTCATCGCCCTCGGAGCCGGACTCGGCGTATGGGGCATCATCAACCTTCTCGAAGGTTACGGAAACGACAACCCCGGCGCGAAATCGCAGGGCATGAAACAGCTTATGGCAGGCGGAGGCGTGGCACTTATCGGTTTCACCTTAGTACCTTTGCTGGCTAACCTGTTTTCGTAAAAAATGCAACTAAAGTCTGCTGTTCGCCGCCGCCTGAAAACGGCGGCGATGCTGACTTTTGCAAACTTTACCGAACGCAGGAGGTGAATTTATGTTCGGCTTATTCGACGCAATCGCCGACTGGTTCAGGGGTATCCTCATCGAGGGTATAATCAGCAATTTCACCGGAATGTTCGATGAAGTCAACACAAAAGTCGGTGAAATCGCAACACAGGTGGGCCAAACACCGGAGGGCTGGAACTCCGTTGTGTTTGGCTTAATCCGCACCCTGTCCGAAACGGTAATCATCCCGATAGCGGGAATCATACTAACCTTTGTGCTGTGTTATGAGCTTATCCAAGTCGTAATCGAGAAGAATAATATGCACGATTTTGACACCTTTCAAATCTATAAATGGATTCTGAAAACATTCATCGCCGTGTTCATATTAACCCACACTTTCGATATTGTGATGGGTATTTTCGAGTTGGCGCAGCACGTCGTAAACCAAAGCGCGGGCGTTATCGGCAGTAACCTTGACATGAACCTCGCGCTGACAGAACTGGAAACGCAGCTTGCGGCGATGGGTACGGGCGAGTTAATCGGCTTGTACTTGGAATCCGCGATACTCGGACTTGCCATGAAAGCAATATCCGTCTGCGTGTTTATCATCATCTACGGCAGAATGTTGGAAATCTATCTGACCTGTTCCATCGCGCCGATACCGTTCTCCACAATGGTAAACCGCGAATGGGGCAACATCGGAAACTCGTACCTCAAATCCCTGTTCGCGCTGGCGTTTCAGGGTTTTTTAATTATGGTCTGCGTGGCTATTTACGCGATTCTGCTGCAAACCATCACCGCGTCAGCCAACATACACGCGGCAATTTGGGGCTGTGCCGGATATACCGTACTGCTTTGCTTCACGCTCTTTAAGACGGGAAGTTTATCAAAAAGTTTATTCGGCAGTCACTAAAAAACAGGGGGTGAGATTATCAATATTTTTAATGAAAACAAGGCGGTGGCGCGCCTGTCCGAGATTTTGGCGTTGGAAATGGGCGCATCCCCTGCAAAAGCACGGCAAATCCGCGCCGCCGCCGCGCTGCACGACATCGGCAAGCAAAAAATCCCGAAAAGCATACTGAACAAGCCGGGTAAACTTGACGCGCATGAATTTGAGGTTATGAAAACCCATACGAAATTAGGCGCGGAAATGCTGTCAAGCATACAAGGCACGCTGGGCGAAATGGCAAGGACGACAGCCCTCTACCATCACGAATGGCACAACCCGGCTAAAGGCGGCTATTGGGGCGTTGCCGCATCCGCTCTGCCCGACTATGTGAGCATTACGGCGATATGCGACGTTTTTACAGCCCTTGTCGCGGTACGCCCATACAAGGGCGCATGGCCGCCGGAGGAAGCCCTCGCGTACATTCAAAAACAAACCGGGACACAGTTTTCCGACGAATTGGCAAGGGTTTTTATTACGCTGGCTCTGCACGACAGCCGCGTTACATCAATTTTTAGCGAGGTGATGAAAGATTGAAAGCACAAGCAATTAACGGCGAGATTAGTTTCGGTGATTGGGTTATTGCGGCTTCCGGTAACGAGTATACCCATCTTGTCGGTGCTGTAACCGCCGTTACGGACGATAGGGTTCGTATCAACTTTATGGCGGCTAATTATCCAAACGATGTAAAAGCACAAATCCTTGAAGTCTTTGACAACATGGGTTCAACGGCAATTCACTTTGAGGACTTGCCGCTTGATGATGTCTATTTTGTTCCCGATAAGCTAATCCGCATCAGCGATTTGGGAATGGACGAAATCAACCGACTTGCGGGGAGTTATGACGCTGCCGAAACCTTTTGCACCGAAGTAATCGAAAACATGGCGGCAATCAAGCAATTCGATGAACTCGAAGCACAACTTATAGCCCGTGTGGAGCAAAATTACGCGGACTTCAATAAATCTCTGCTCGACTTACAACCAAAGGAACTTATTGATATGGCGGCGAAAATCCATGCCTACTCCGACGCTCATTCGTATATGACGAGTTATCGTACCTATACGGAAGAAGAAGCTGCGTTTTATATGCAATTCGTCAATCCGCTTGAAGTGGTGGCTGACGAATGGCGCAGCCGCAAAATCGACCTTGAAGATTTGGAATACGCGATGGACTTCGTTCTCGAACAAAAAGACCAACACCTAACGCAATACGCGCTTGTAGGCGATGGCGATGCTCCCGCGCTGACCGACAACGGCTTTCGCCGGTTTATGGACGTGGGCGTATTTGATTTTCTCGGAAGAATCGCGGACAAAACCATGCTCGCCCATCAGCACGACTGGCAGAGAGACCGCGGAG
>Ga0099364_10013519_pt1 | contig 10941 bp, 5 predicted proteins | sample TergutTh196P3_FD_73070 | JGI IMG/M metagenome (GOLD analysis project Ga0099364, IMG submission 73070) | Microcerotermes parvus P3 segment gut microbial communities from Pointe-Noire, Republic of the Congo - Th196 P3 | ecosystem: Host-associated > Arthropoda: Insects > Digestive system > Gut ... | reverse complement strand
AAATACAATTTTTTCATTATTGAACATTTTTGAGAGCACTCCTGTGCAAATTAGAGCGAAAGTTATATTTGATAAAACTGTTACTGTTATATTTATTACAGATATATCGTTGTTGAAAATTGCGGTAAGGCTTTGTGCTGTGTTGAAAACGGGGATTAAATAATAATAAATTTCGTTCATCGCACCCCCTGTAAACATAGCGGACATTCCGCAAAACATATTGATTATCACAAAAGGTGATGAATATGTAGCAGCTTCTTTAGTTGATTTCGCATACGCTGACATAATTGACAAAATTGATACAAAAACAAGCACCGTTGAAACCAATATTAGAAATATTAATAAATACTCATTTATTGTATAATCAAACGAAAATTCGTTTGAATTCAACATCATACTCGGCAGCGACAGCATCATTCCCAAGAAAGTAACAGCTGCACCAAAAACACCGAAGACAGTAATACTGAGTATTTTCGCTAACGCCATGTGACTTCGTTTTGCAGGAGTCACAAGCAATGTTCCGAGAGTTCCGCGTTCTTTTTCCCCTGCTATTGATTCCGGAGCAATCGCCGTACAACCTTGAAATATAACAATAATCAACAACATAGGCATCATAGACATTGTCAATGACGACACGAAATCTGTGCCTGTGTTTAAATCATATTCGTTTGCGGCCAATACTGCGTTAAGATCGAATTTTTTTGTAATACTGCGTTCATATTCTCTGAAAACATCTTTAAATTTTAAATCAGCTTCCAATGATTCTATCCGTCCTGCGGTATGCCATATTTGTATTTGCGGTGCAATTTCACCCGACGATAAATCGTAATTTGCGACTGTTTCATCAAAATTTTCCGAAAACACCATAAATAAATCAATTTCATCGTCTGCAACTTGTTGTTTTGCCGATTCTATATCAGATTCTGAAATATTGGTTATTTCTGTTTTTATTCCTGTTTCATTTATAACAGAAATGATAGATTGCGGCATATTTACAGCGTATATTTTATATTTGTAATTTTCATCTATGCTAATCATGTTTCCCATAAACGAACCCAAAACCGTATACATAAGATAAATTAGCAATCCTTGTAATATAATCCCCGAAAACACAAGCCGTCTATCTCCAAAAAGCCGCATAAGTTCCTTTTTCATTATGATAAGTATATTATTTTTTTTCAAATTTATATTTCCTCTCCAGTTATTTTTTTATAAATATCGAAAAATGATTCTTCGAGTGTTTTTTCTCCTGTAATTTCTTTTACTGAACCGCATTTTACCATTTTCCCATCAATTATAATGCCAATCCTATCGCATAATTTTTCAACAAGTTCAAATATATGTGTTGAAAGAATTACACTTTTCCCCTGTTTTTTTAACTCAATTAAAAAATCAGTTACAACTTTTGAAGTTATTACATCTAAACCGTTTGTCGGCTCGTCGAATATTATAATATTCGGGTCATGTACGATTGAAGTTACAAGTGAAATTTTTTGTTTCATACCTTGTGAAAGATTTGCGATTTTTACCTCGGCGAATTTATCAATACCAAATTTTTCAAACATCATCTTTTTGCGGTTGCTTGCGGTTTCTTTGGAAATACCGTGCATTTGTGCAAAAAAATCAAAAGTATAATTTGGTGTAAAAAAGTCGTCTAACTTTAATTCATTTGTTAAAAACCCAATTTTTTCACGAACTTTTTGCGGTTGGTTAACTATGCTGTGTCCTCCGACTGCCGCATCGCCTGAAACAGGGTTAATTAACGTGGCAAGCATTCGCATAACTGTTGTTTTCCCTGCTCCGTTCGGGCCGAGAAGTCCAAAAACTTCCCCTTCATATGAAGTAAAACTGACATTGTCGGCCGCCGTGATTACGGCTTTGTTCAAGTTTCGAAGTTGCTGCTGCTTTTTCGAAAGCTTAAAAGTTTTGGTGAGTTTATTCACCGATAAAATTTCTTTCATAAAAACTCCATTCTTTTATAATTTATTCGTGTGTCCGTATCTTCCAGTATTAATGTGAACGCATATATTTATAATGTATAAATTATTGGACAATTTATTCGAGTATACACACCCGCCGTAGGCGGGTGTGTATACATTACCTACTCCCCTATAAATTCATTTATTAATGAATCTGCTGACACATTTATTGATGAATAATCTTTAAAAACAGACAATTTTTCGGCAAGTTTTAATGCTTCCGGATTTAATTTTGAATTTGAATATTTTTGTACTATTTCATTAAAAATATTTTTGTAAACATAAGGCTCATATGCCAATGTTGAATACACAAAAAAATCTGCGTTGTTTTTATATGGCTTGATATATTTTCTTTCCCCGGCGATTACATTGTGCCACATGGTTAATGTATTATTTATGGACGAACCGCGAAAAATATAATCGCGGATTATTCTTCTTGTTAAGCGTAATTCTTTTTTTGTAAGCAGTATTTCTGTTTTTCGGTAAAATTCTCCTGATGCCGTTATATATACTTTGTAAAAATGATTGTGTTCAAAATTTTCGGATATTTTCGGATTTAAAGCATGGATTCCTTCCAAAATGACAACAGTGTTTGGATTCATTACAATTTGTTCGCACTTATCGCGTGTTCCGTTTGCAAAATCATATAAAGGCATCAACGCTTTTCCGTGCAAAATAAGTTCACATATAAAATCATGTAAAGCGTCGGTATCCAGTGCATTTATGGATTCATAATCTCTTTCGCCGTTTTCTAAAAAAGGAGCTTTATCGGCAGGTTTGAAAAAATTATCCATAGAAATAGACAGCGATTTTGTGCCGCGGCGTTCAAGTTCATTTTTCAACATATTAGCGGCAGTTGTTTTACCGGACGCTGAAGGCCCTGCTAATAAAATAAAACACTGCATATCGCAATATTTAATAATAGTTTTTGCAAGTGTTTGTATATATCCTGCAAAAGTATTATCACAATATTTCATAAACAAATTAAAATCACTGTCCGCTTCAACTTCAATACGTTCAACATCATATCTCCACGGGTCAGGTTGATTGGCTAATAATTGCATGGGATTGCCCCCTTTTCCCAGACAAGCTGGAAATAATAAATAATAAAGAAAAAATAAAAAATTATGAAAATATTTATTATTTTTTATTTGTAATTTTTTATTTATACTTAGGTGTGTAAATATTTTCGCGTTCACACACCCGCCTTCGGCGGGTGTGTGAACATTATAAAACTCTTATTTCCCCGCTCTTTCTACTGAAATTACATCTTTTATTTTTGATAATTTATTTATTATTTGCTCTAATTGTTCCATGTCTTTTACACTTATTGTTACATAAATATTTGCGTTATTGTTTTTAAGTTGTCTTGCGGAAAGTTCATGTATTGTAATTTTAAAAGATGATAATGCTGTGGTGACATCTACAAGTAAAGATTTGCGGTCATTTGCGGTAATACATATAGTAGACCGATATGTGACCAAACTGTCTGATACCCATTGCACCCCGATAAACCGCTCTTTTTGCAAAGGGTCTTTTTCTGCATTAATTACATTCACACAATGTATCGAATGAACAGATACCCCATGTCCCCGTGTAACATATCCGATTATTTCATCTCCAGGTAAAGGATTGCAGCAACATGAAATTTTTGCCATGCAATCTTCGATTCCGTCAACTTTTACTACATTTTTTGTTGATGATTTTATTGTTTCACGATTTATTGGTTTTATGTTTTTAGGTTGTTTTTGCTGCTGTGCATAATTATGATATTCTTGTCTTATCATTTGCATTAAATTTGATAATAACAAACCGCCATATCCTATGGCCGCAAAAAAATCATCATTGGTTTTAAAATGTTTGCGTCGAGTTAAATCATCTATAACACGCGATATTTCTTCTTTGGGATAATTTATCGAATTTCGTTTAAATTCATTTTCAAGTTCAGCTTTGCCGTGAGCAATATTTTCTTCGCGTTGTTCTTTTTTGAAATAATTTCTTATTTTATTACGAGCTTCGCTTGTTTTTGCCATTTTTAACCATTCGCGGTTGGGTTTATGATTTTGATTGTTCGTTGTCATTATTTCAACAATATTCCCTGATTTTAATTTTGTGTCTAAAGGAATTATACGTGCATTTATTTTTGCTCCCATCATTTTATTTCCTATTTCACTGTGTATTTTATATGCAAAATCTATTGCTGTTGAATCGACGGGAAGATTTATTACTTTTCCTTTTGGGGTATAAACATAAATTTCGTCGGAACCCACATCGCTTTTAATCGCTTGAATAATATTTTCTGTTTCGTCGTTTTCTTTTTGTGTTTCAATAAGTTGACGAATCCATGTTAAATGTTGGGTTAATTTATCATTACTCATCACACCGCTTTTATATTTCCAATGAGCGGCAATTCCATATTCTGCAATCTGGTGCATAGACCATGTACGAATTTGCACTTCTAAATAAAGTTTTTCATCTGTAAAAAGTGTTGTATGCAAAGATTGATACATATTTTGTTTGGCTGTACGAATATAATCTTTAAATCTTTCATCTAATTTATTAAAGTTTCCATGAATTATACTAAGCACAATATAACAATCTTTTACATTATCCACAATTATTCTAATTGCGAAAATATCATATATTTCATCAAAACTTCTATTTTTTTTATATGTTTTTAGATAAATACCGTATTTACTTTTTATTCTTCCTTCAATTCGCGGAGATAAATTGTTATCCAATAAATGTGTTTTTATTTTTTCTATTTTGTTTTCTAAAAAATTATTATTACCTTGCAAAGTTTTTTGCAAATATTCGTCAATTTCTTTATATGCTGTGGGGTCAGCATAAGATAAGGCTAAATCTTCCAATTCTTCTTTTATCATAGACATTCCCAATCTGTGTGCAATGGGAGCATATATTTGTAAAGTTTCAGTAGAAATTTTAACTTGTTTTTCGGGTTTCATATATTCTAATGTACGCATATTGTGCAATCTGTCCGCTAATTTAATAATAATAACACGAATATCTTTTGACATTGTTATTAAAAGTTTTTTTATGTTTTCATTTTGCAATTCTTCTTCTGATGATTCCGGAAGTTCTTTAAGTTTTGTCATACCGTCAACTAATAACGCTACTTCTTCTCCAAAATAACGTTTTATATTGTCTATTTCTATCATAGTATCTTCTGCGACATCATGTAAAAGAGCAGCACAAATACTATCGGTATCTAACCCCATTCCTACCAATATACAAGCTACCGCAACAGGATGGATAACATATCTTTCACCGGATTTACGAGTTTGGTCGCCATGTGCCGCATCTGCGGTATGATAGGCGAATTCTATTTTTTTCACATCATAATTACGGCTGTTTTCTTCTATTAAATTTAATAAATATTTTATGTCGTAAAGCAAAGTTTTCTCCTTTTTTTTGTCGCTTTTGCAACGACGGGCACTTACTTTTTATGAAAAAGTAAGCAAAAATCTTTTTTCACTTTTGCCGCGAAGTGGCATTTACATTTTGTAAAAAGTAAACAAAATCTTTTTTTGCGTTATGCCGCGAACAGCATTTTTTTCACTCATACCGTGAATGGCATCTTTTTACCGCTGGTTTCAGCGGAGAAGTTTGTTTGTCGCTCATGCCGCGACGGGCACTTACTTTGCAACGATGCAAAGTAAGCAAAAATCGTTTAGGGGAACAATCCCCCTAAAAACCCCAGGGGATGACACCAAGATAGTCTACTAATCGTCGTTTGCTCTCGGTTGGTTTTTATGTGATATTTTCTTTGCTTATATGCACCGTTGTTTTTCACGCAACGACGATATGGTGTTTGTACTCCCCATGTTCCGATAATTGTCAATTGTTCATCGTTCATCGTTCATTGTTTTTTATTTGCTTCGCAAATATTCTATTATTTCCGATTTTTCTAAGTCTGCTTTTTGGCTTGTTGGGTTTATTTTTATGTTGTTATTTTCATCTTTGTTTATAAGTTCAAATTCTTCCAGTACATCTAATGCTATTTTGAATTTACAATAATTCATGTTTTCATTTTTATCGGATGAAATGGAAATAAATCCTATATATATGTCTTGTACCGGTAATCCTTGGGTTGATAATTTTGAATTGTTGTTTTTAATGTATGTATAAATTTTTGCGAAATCTTTTCTTGACGGAATTACTTTCGCGGTGAGTTTCGGATCCAATGATTCTTTGCGTTTTATGCGTTCATAAAAACTTTGTGCTGAAAAAAATTTGGATTGTGCGAATCTGTGGGAACGTATGTCTTTTATATATGGGTTTACACTTACAGTTCCTTGATATTCATTTATATTTAATGTTACAAGTATGTCAACTTTGTCGCCTTGCGTGTAAATAAATTTTTCGGGATTCATTTTAAAATAAAGTGCAGTTAGACTTATATCGCCTAATTTTAATATTAACTTTGTGTGTGCTCCGTTTGTTAACGGTATTATTGACATTAATTGTAAGTTTCTTATTAAAAACAGCGGCTCCGGGTTTCCTTGTCCAAAAGGTTCTAATAAACGCAAATCTTCGATATTTTCAACGGTTATGTTTTGATTGCTCAATTCCATGTCAATATTATATGCAAGGTTGGGCATAATTTGATAATTTTCATATGTATATAAATTCATTGCTTCGTGTAGTTTTTCTATATTTTTTGTTTCTATGCTAAAACCTGCCGCCATTTCATGTCCGCCGAATTTTATAAAAAGTTCTTTGCAATTTAATAATGCGGCATACATATCAAACCCCGGCACACTTCTCCCTGATGCTGTTCCTTTGTCGTCCGCTACAGAAATAATAATCACGGGTTTGCCATATTTTTCGGTAAATCTTGCGGCGACAATTCCTATTACTCCATGATGCCAACTTTTCCCCTGTAAAATCATAACCCTTTCATATGTTATGTTAGGGTTAGAATTTATATGTTCATTAATTTCGATGTAAATTGTTTCTTCCAATTCCTTGCGTTGATTGTTTAAGCGGCAAAGTCTTGCGGCGTTTTCTTGTGCATCTTCATATTCTTTGTCAATAAAAAGCTCCATTGCTTGTTTCGGACTTCCCAACCGTCCTGCGGCATTTATACGCGGAACTAATGAAAACGCTACATTAACAGAATTTAATGTCTTATTTGCAACCCCCGATTGTTCTAACAACGCACTTATTCCTAAATTTTCACTCGTGGTTATTGATTGTAATCCACGCCCTGCGATTAAACGGTTTTCGCCTGTTAAGGGCACAATGTCGCCTATAGTTCCTATTGCGGCAAATTCTCCGAAAAACTCCATTGCCATATCGCAATCGCCGTCCATTAATGCCGCTATTAATTTTAAAGCAACGCCGACACCTGCAAGTTCTTTATATTTGCTCGGGCAATCTCTTCTTTGCGGATTGATAACAGCAACCGCTTTAGGTAATTTGTTTCCGGGACGGTGATGGTCTGTGATAATAATATCTATACCCAAGGTTTTGGCATATTCTACTTCTTCATGGGCGGAAATGCCGTTGTCTACCGTAATAATTAATTTAACATCTTGTTCATGCAGTTTTTTTACCGCATTATTGTTAAGTCCATAACCTTCATTTCTGTCGGGAATATACCAAACAACATCAATTTCCTGGGATTCTAAATAATTGTACATTATGTATGTAGAAGTTATCCCATCACAATCATAATCACCGTATACCGCAATTTTTTCTTCATTTTCCATAGCTTCGTTTATACGGTTTACAGCTTTGTCCATGTCAATAAATTCAAACGGTGAATGAAACTCAATTTTTTCAAGTATATGCGAATTGTTGCGTGCACAAATAACCCCTGCGACTAAGGGAGAAATATCTTTCGGTAAATTTATATTTTGTGTAGGCTTGATAAGATTCCATACTTTCATCGCACAAAATTCCTTACATTTTTTTCGCATATGCCCGTCAATTATTTTGCTTTCGGAATAATATTTTCGCATATGCCACGCCCGCCGCAGGCGGGCGTGGCATATATCTACTCAAACTTTTTCTCTATTATTGCTTTTACATATCCGTTAAACAACGGATGCGGATGGTTTGGACGGCTCTTAAATTCAGGATGGAATTGTACTCCCACAAACCATGGGTGATTTTCTAATTCTACTATTTCAATCAACCTCTCGTCCGGGGAAATTCCTGTTATTTTCATTTCTGAGTTTTCAAAATCTTCGAGATATGTATTGTTAAATTCATAACGGTGACGGTGACGTTCATAAATAAGTTCGTGGTTATATAATTTTCCGCATATACTGTTTTCAGACAATTTTGTCGGATACAAACCTTTACGCATTGTTCCGCCTTTTTCTGTTACTTCTTTTTGTTCGGGTATTATATCAATCACGGGATGTTCTGTATATTCGTCAAATTCACTTGAATTTGCTCCGTTCAAACCAAGTACATTGCGGGCAAATTCACATACCATCATTTGCATACCAAGACATATGCCGAAAGACGGTATTTTGTTTTCCCTTGCATATTGTATGGCTTGAATTTTCCCCTCTACTCCCCTATCTCCGAATCCGCCCGGAATTAATATTCCATCGCAATCGTCTGTCATTTCTTTTACATTATCTTTTGTAATATCATCAGAACTGATGAATTTAATGTCAATATTCGTTCCATGTTCGATTCCTGCATGATGTAAACTTTCACACACCGAAAGATAAGCGTCGGGTAATTCTACATATTTACCTACAATTCCCACTGTTATTATTTTATTAGCGGACAATGATTTTTTCACCATGTTTTCCCATTCGGAAAGGTCGGGAGCACGATTTTCGATATTAAGATAATGACATACTACCGCAGCAAGGTTTTGTTTTTCCAGCATCAACGGAACTTCATATAAAGTGGATGCTGTCAAGTTTTGAATTACATCTTCTCTTCTTATATTACAAAAAAGGGCAGTTTTTTCTATCATTTCAATGGGAAGTTCCATTTCGGTACGGCAAACAATAATATTCGGTTGAATCCCCAAAGAAAGCAATTCTTTCACAGAATGTTGGGTTGGTTTTGATTTTAACTCTCTTGATGCTTCTATGTAAGGGACTAAGGTAACATGAATGTACATGGCATTATCACGTCCGACTTCGGTAGTAAGCTGACGTATTGCCTCTAAAAACGGCAGACTTTCAATATCGCCTACCGTGCCGCCTATTTCTGTAATTACAATATCAGTTTTTCCGTCTTTACCTACACGATAAATGCGTTCTTTTATTTCATTGGTGATATGAGGGATAACTTGAACAGTGTTACCCAAATAATCGCCTCTGCGTTCTTTATTGAGCACATTCCAATAAATTTTTCCTGCGGTAATATTAGAATTAACCGAAAGATTTTCATCAACAAAACGTTCATAATGCCCCACATCAAGGTCTGTTTCCGCTCCGTCGTCAGTAACAAAAACTTCTCCGTGTTGATACGGACTCATTGTACCGGGGTCAACATTAATATAAGGGTCAAATTTTTGCAGGGAAACCCGATACCCCCTGTTTTTCAATAAACGTCCTAAAGATGCTGCGGTTATGCCTTTACCGAGTCCCGATACAACTCCGCCGGTCACAAAAATATACTTAGTTTGCATTTATCTATCTCCCGGTCAATCAAATAATTTATACGCCGTATTGATGGCTTCATCAAATGCTAAGTGCTTCTCATACACATATCTGTTGATTTTTTGAGCCGTTTCAAGGGTCAGGGTATCGCTTTCAGGCATCCCGGCATATATTTGGAACGCCCGTAATGCCTCCCTTATTTTGGCTTCCGAATCTTTATCCCCATCATCCAGATATCCCAAATAATTGAGCGTACTCGCTAATTCATCTGTATCCACTGTAAACAATAATGGATTCGTCCGTAGAAGCGGCGGTGCTTGAACCAAGTAATCGGGAGTGACGCCTACATCGTTTAGCTTGTTCCCGTTTCTGGTTATAAACTCAGAGGAGGATATTTTCAATAAATGATCATCGTCATAAGCGGGTATTATTATCTGCCCCACCCATTTACCGGTTGTGGTATCCCCCACAAGGACACCCGCTCCTGATTCCTGAATTGCCGAAGCTAAAATTTCGGCGGCTGAAGCGGTATGTTCGCCAACCAGTACCACCAGGTTAAAATCAAGGTCTCTCTTTGTGGATCTATACACCATGGATTTGTCCTTGTCGTACACATAGGTAAATATAATCCCTTCTTTAACCAGCATATGGGATATATCCACCAGAGATGTTATATCACCGCCTTGATTATCCCTTAAATCCAAGATAAGGTTTTCAACGCCCTCTTCCTTCAGCTCTTCGAGAATTTTAGCCAATTGAGCCGCCGAGCCCCTCTCGGGATTTGCCGTATTGGCAAAGAAGGTTGTGAGGGATACAAGTGCGGTTCTATCATCACCCGCTTGAACAGCAGCATCAAGGGGCATTCTTTTTACAAGGGGTACAAAGAAAGTACCCCTTGTAATACTAAAGGTAACTTCCCTGCCATTCCTTAGAACCGTCACGTTAACCATTGTTCCTTCTTCGCCGGTTATCTTATCTGCAACGATATCCGCAGTCTGTCCCGCAACATCCTGATTGTTAACCAGGATTATTATATCGCCTTGCTCTATACCTGCATTCTTAGCCGGAGAATCTTCAAAAACCTCCAGGACTATTACATCGTCATTGCTGTCTAAGCGTATAGACACTCCTATACCGGTTTTTCTCGTCTGTCCTTCCCCGAACGCCTCATAGTACCGCTCCCGGGTTATATACTCGGAATAACTGTCAAGGGTTCCGAAGGCGGCGTCAATGGCGGCGTCGGCTATTTTCTTAAAGTCAATGTCCCCGTAGTAACGCGCATCAAGCCTGTTGAGCGCATAGTAGAACTCAGTTGCCGCATCCTCGTGGGTATAATTTGCCCTTACCGTTGTGGAAGCGCA
>Ga0099364_10013518_pt1 | contig 10942 bp, 9 predicted proteins | sample TergutTh196P3_FD_73070 | JGI IMG/M metagenome (GOLD analysis project Ga0099364, IMG submission 73070) | Microcerotermes parvus P3 segment gut microbial communities from Pointe-Noire, Republic of the Congo - Th196 P3 | ecosystem: Host-associated > Arthropoda: Insects > Digestive system > Gut ... | reverse complement strand
CTCCCAGGCCCTATTTTTCAGTGTCTGCGTGAGTTAAAATGTACTTTTTACTCACGGAAGAAACATGAAAAACAACACCCCCTCGACCAAAACGTCCAACAAAAAAGCAGCACAAAAACACACCGTCAACGTCCTCAAAAAAGATAACGGAACACGAAAAGTCAAAAAAACCGTCCAATCCTTCGCCCTCGCCGCCGTCATCTGCGGCTCCGAATCCTACTGCGACTTCGAAACTTTCGGAAAAGAACAACTCCCATCGCTCTCGGACAGCTTGCGACGAAAAATGATGAGGGAAAAGATGTCGGAGAGTACAGTACGATACCGACGTTGATCGAACAGTTGGACATTAAAGGCGCGGTCGTAACTATCGACGCAGCGGGATGTTACACGGAGATCGTTGATGCGGTAGTGGACAACGGCGGCAATTATTTGGTAACGTCAAATGCCCTGGCGGTTAAATTGTTTTCCCATTTGTGAAAAAGTATAAAACGCGGAACACGCTGACCTTCGCGGAACAGCACGGAAATAGAATTCAGTGTATTCCGTGATATTCCGTGTGTTCTGCGTTAAATTTTTTCCAATTGGGTTGTTTTCGTTCTCACTCGGTACACATTCCACATACAAAAAGACAAACAACTCTGAACGATGACGACGCAAACGCTTCAATAATCGTAAGACATCTCCGCTGTAGCACTACACGAGCGACGAGTGCCTACCCTCTTTTGCGGTGGAGTATTTTTCGTACCCGATCCGCTACTTTCCAGCGATTCAACAGACACTTAATCCAAAAAATAAAGCGGTTGATCTCCTTTTGTGTCCGCGCGAGAATGACTCCCTTCCACGTTGCCGTGATGAAAATAGATGTCGATTCGATTTGTTCGCTAGGAAAAATCCGCTTATAGGGTAGATAGCCAAAGCCGAAATCTACAAAATCGGGGCGATCTCTTTCAAACAAGTTTTCAATGTGAAAAAACAGGCTCACCAAGCCGGGATAAATGTCCACATAATGTGTACGGTCATAACGACTTTCCTGACAGTAATATCCTGTTGAATCCTGGTACCCGTTGCGATAGGCAATGGGTATCCCATCACGTTCAAGCAAATAAGAGCGAAGCAAACCCGATTTAGCCAATTCCTGAAAGTACACCATAGAACGATCCGTGTTTCGCCGATAATGACCGAATGTTTTCGATTGCCACGATTCTTTGGCGATACGATCCATTGCATTGACGAAATGTTCGACTTGATCCGGCGAAGTAATACATGTAAAACGATCCTTTGCGGCATCGAAGTCGAACATCTTCACTGTACGTTTAACAGAATACCGTTTTTTCTTGTCGAGAGACGCAAGAAGTTCATCCATTGTGTTCGGAAGAACAATTCTATAATCGTGCTGTTGTTCCGCAAGAACATTTATAGTTCTCAACTTACCTGTTGTCAAGAAATCGCGACAATATTCCCAGAAGGGCGAATTTTGTCGAAAATCCATGATATAGAGAAAATCAAAACGAATATCTGCTTTTTTCAAATGGTCAAACACGAGTTTGAAATATCCGTCTGTCGTATCTTTTTTTCCCTTATCGCAACAGGAGTAGATAAAAGAGTCGCCGAAACATTCCAACTGCCGGACTTTCGCAGAAAAAAGTGTTTTCACGCTGACAGATAACTTGAAAACGTTTTTGCGCACCCACAGCGGAGCAATACATCGAATGATTCCCTCCTCACGGAGAACAAGAACATGTAGTTTTTCCGTCTCATCAGAGCAATGTTTCCAATGGATAAGAATAAATCTCGGATCATTATAGACCGACATTCCCAGCGGCTTCGTTTCCAGAAACGTAAGCCACTCCGGCAGGATTTCTTGAATTTGTTCGGGAGTTTCGAGCATATCAATCGTGAAAGTCATTTCTGAAGACTCCAATGAAAAGTTTTACGGTAAAACGGCAATGGCAAGGAAAACCAATATCCTAATTGACGAAAATGGGCTTTTTCGATTCCACGAATCGACGAATCGTTGAAAACAGAGACTTTGATCACTATCGGGTAGTCAGGATTCAATTGCCGGATCAACCAACAGGCATAGTTCAATATCCCCGGATACACGCCTTGACCGCGAAATTCCGGGAAAGTATTACACATCTGAATCTTCAAACATTCCGGCGGTACCTGTTTCGGCAGAGGATACGGGGATTTCGCAAACCAACAATACCCACCCAGTTTTCCATTGATCCGGGCAATCGCACAACTCATTTTCCTCTGAAACAATTTTGGAAAACCGCTTGGGTCGGTCAGGTTTTCTTCGTATGCACACAATGATTGAATATCTTCTTCGGAAAAATCTTCCATTTGGGAACAGATCGAAAAAGCCAACGATGTGTATTTGTTTTGAATTTCTTCCTCAAGCCGGTTTAGACTGATTTGATCCGGTAAACGGTAAATTCGATTGATACGAATAGCACATTTTCCAAGACAGAGACCGAACAAGTAGAACAACGTTTTTCGGACTCCCTGATAGCGGATTCGCCGGATAATTTTGTGAAAATGTGTTGACATGTCGAGACTCTTGGTAACATTGAATAGGGACAGCGATACTCGATGTTATACGTGTATATCCCATTGATTTAATGCCCAGCCTTTTTCTTTCCAGGCGGGTAAGGCGATTTTCAGGATTTCCAAAACACAAGGATTATCGTCGTGCAAAAGGACGATGTTTCCCGGTTTTGTTTGCTGTACAAGAATTTCTCCACGCCGCTTTGCCTCTTCACAGTCGCGAAGTTCCCAATCCTCAACGGAAACAGACCAATGGACATAACGCAAGCCGACCTTTCGGGAAGCAAGCAACGGTGCCCAGCCCAGACTTCCTTTCGGTGCTCGAAAAAGTTTTACCGGTTCGTTCACGTACTGGGCGATCTCTTCGTTGCATTTTTTTAAGTCTTCGGTGTATTCTTTCCTGCCAGGATCCTTGTCGTTACAATGGATGAAGGAATGATTGCCCAAGACGTGTCCTTCGGCAACGATTTGGGCGAGCAATTCTGGGGCGTTTTCGATACGCCGACCGCAAATGAAAAAGATTGCCTTTGCTTCATAGTGCCGCAACAAATCGAGAACAGCGGGAGTTACATTTGCATCGGGACCGTCATCAAACGTGAGCAGAATACCATTTTCTTTCGGAATGTGGCGCACTACGGAAAAACAAGAACAGACCGCCGCGCGTATGGCATTTTTGAGTGTTTGTAATGCAATTCTAGAAAGCGCAGTGACTCTGCTGGCTGGCTGGCTGGCTGGCTGGCTGGCTGGCGCGTAAATTCACCTCACCGTTTGATTTCACAGACAGTTTACTTGAACAAGAACACAACTACACTGGGCATTTTAACCGAAATCTTGATCTCGTCAAGAGGGGCAGATTGCGTCTGAAAGTGCCTGTGCTACTCCGTGAATGTTCAGGGTCGGCGGGAAAAATTAGCAAAAAACAAACAGAGCCCGGTGCGGTTGCACCGGTGCTACCGCTCCGGGCTCTGTGATTTTTTTACCGCCAGAGCAGTTCGTCTCTTTTTTACGTTGGAGCAGTGGGTATAATGGTATCTTCCACATATGTTACGGGTTATCGGTTTGAATCATCGTTCTGCGCCGCTGGAAGTGCGGGAACAGTTGGCGTTTTCGCCGGCACAGGTCAGCAGTGCGCTGACGGCTTGGCAAGATCAAACACTCAACCTCGAAGCCGTACTCCTCTCGACATGTAACCGCACCGAATTCTACGTCGCCGCCGCAAAGGATGAACTGCCGACCAACGAAAAACTGCTCCAGTTTCTACTCGACCAAAAATCGTGTCCAGAAACAAACTTCACTCTCGCCTCGCAAATCTTCACATTGGACAATGATGAAGCCGTCGAACATCTTTTCGCCGTCGCATCGGGACTCGATAGTATGGTACTCGGCGAAGTGCAGATTCTTTCACAAGTCAAATCCGCCTATCAGTGGGCGGTGGAAGCGGATACTGTCGGTACACGTATTCACGCCCTCTTTCAAACCGCACTGAAAACTGCCAAGCAAGTTGCAACGGAAACCGCTCTGCACGAACATCGGGTCAGCATTCCGAGCATTGCCGTCTCCGATTTTGTCAGGCAGATTTTTGACCGTTTTGAGGACAAAAACATTTTACTCTTCGGTGCCGGTGAAATGGGACAGGAAACGCTTCGGTATCTCATCGAATATGGTGCGAAGTCGATTACCGTGTTGAACCGTCATATGGAACGTGCCGAAGCATTGGCGGCAAAGTTCGGCGGAAACGTTGCCGATTGGAACAGCCGGTTTGAATTGATGACCGAATCGGACATCGTCGTTTCGACGACCAGTGCGGACGAGCCGGTGGTAACGCTTGCCGATTATCAAGCGAATATCGCGCCGAGTCGGGCGGGACGGACGTTGTGTCTGCTCGATTTAGCGGTGCCGAGAGATTTTGAACCGGCGATTGCCGAGTGTACAGGGGTGTATCTTTATTCGATTGACGATTTACAGGAAATCTGTAACAAACACCGGCAGAGGCGGGATAAGGAGGTTCCCAAAGCGGAAAAAATTGTGAGGCGGGCGGCGGAAACTTTTATGAAAGACATTTTGCATCGTCAGCATGGAGCAGTGATTCAGCAGTTACGGGAACGTTGGACGAAAACGAAAGATGCGGAGTTGTCCCGGCTTTTCAACAAGTTGCCGGAGTTGGGAGAATCTGAACGTGAAGAGATTCATTACGCTTTTGAGCGCTTGTTGGCAAAATATCTTCATTCTCCGTTGGAGTCTCTTCGCGATGAGCCGCCGGACGGCGAGCCGCACAAACTCGTCGATGCACTGAAAAAATTGTTTCGGCTGTGATTGTTCTGCTCGATTTGACTTGTTGCATAAGGGAACCTCTAAAACAAATTCCTTGTGTTCTTTGCGGTGAAAAAAGGATTTAACCGCAAAGTACGCAAAGAGTTGCGCAAAAATATGTTTTTTGCATTTACGATATAAACAAAAATGTAAAATCAATTTTTAGTTCCCTAAAATTTCATCCGCCAGGGAAGTAATTTTGAAACACCCGACTCATCCGGTAACGTACTGCCTTGCATTGCCAGGAGCAACGTGATAGAATAACGACTCGTTATCAAATTTACCAAACGTTCAAACAGAAAGGTTTCTCCCATATGACGAAAAAGTCGATTGCTAATGTCGATGTTGCCAACAAGACCGTCTTTATCCGCGTTGATTTCAACGTTCCTCTCGACGATGCCGGAAACATTACCGATGACCGGCGAATCGAGATGGCACTGCCGACGATCAAATCGGTACTGGATCGCGGCGGAAAAATCATCCTCGCCAGCCACCTCGGTCGTCCCAAAGGTACGCCCGATCCGAAATACTCGATGCAGCCAACGGCAGGGCGGCTCGCCAAACTGCTCGGCAAAAAAGTCCAATTCGCTCATGACACAGTCGGTTCCGATGCCCAAGAGAAGGTCGCTATGCTGAAAGAGCGAGACTTCGAAGCAGGCGGAAACATTCTCGTTCTCGAAAATCTCCGCTATCAGCCGGACGAAGAAAGCAAAAACGAAGCGGACAAAGACGCTTTCGCCGCCAAACTTGCGGCGTTTGCCGACATTTATGTCAATGACGCTTTCGGCACCTGCCACCGCACCGATGCTTCAATGTATGCTCTCCCCAAAGCGATGGGAGCGAAGCCGAAAGTCTGCGGATTCCTTGTCGAAAAGGAGATCAAGTATTTGAGCAATGCGATTGCCGATCCGCAACGTCCGTTCGTCGCCATCATCGGCGGCAAAAAGGTTTCCGACAAAATCATGGTCATCAAAAACCTGCTCACAATCTGCGATAAGGTTCTCATCGGCGGTGCGATGGCGTACACTTTCAATTTGGCAAAGGGGGAGAAAGTCGGCGACAGCCTTGTCGAGTCGGACAAGGTCGATTTGGCAAAGGAACTTTTGTCAATCGGCGGCGACAAATTGGTGTTGCCGAAGGATACGCATTGCAGCGACAAGTTTGCGGCGGACGGCACCAAGAAGGTCGTCAAGGCGGGTGAAGTGCCGGACGGTTTTCAGGGACTCGACATCGGACCGGAGACGGCAAAACTCTATGCGGACATCGTGAAGAGTGCGAAGACGGTCGTTTGGAATGGACCGATGGGGGTGAGCGAAATGCCTCCGTTTGACGAGGGTACGAAGGCGGTGGCGCAGGCGGTGGCGGACAGTGGTTCGGTGAGTATCATTGGCGGCGGCGACAGTGCGGCGGCGATTCAGCAACTCGGTTTTGCGGACAAGGTTTCGCACGTCAGCACCGGCGGAGGAGCGAGTCTCGAAATGCTCGAAGGGAAAAAGTTCGCCGCGGTCGATGTGTTAGATGATGCATAAATAGCAGCCGGAGTACCGGCTAAATGATTTAGCCGCCGCACTTGTGCGGTGTAATAACCAAAAACAAAATCATGCAAGTAACAATCGACATTGGACACGACCAAGTTTTTGACTTGGTTCGACAACTTTCGCCGGAGAGTCGAGAACGCCTTTTCATGGAACTCGAAACCAACAAGGATGTCGAACAGAACCGGCTGGAGGCACTCCGATTGGCATTGGAGTGTCCCGTTGCTGTACCGGAAGAAATTGAAGAGTATAACGAATTCAGGAGACAGTTCCGATGCCGCCCAACATAATGCTCGATGCCTCCGTTTTGATAGATCATTTTCGTGCAATATCCCATTGGCAACGCTGAATCGCAAACACTTTGAACGAATCAACGGATTGAAACTTATTGACGGTTAACAGAGACGCAATATTGAGCCGCCACACTAGTGCGGCGCAGTTAACCCTACCCGAACAGCGTTACCGTTTTCGGCTTGAGTGCCAAACAATCCTCGCCGCAAGGAACGCATCGGTCTTCGATAACTTCATCAATCGTTATTGCAATAAGACCTGAAGATTGCTTACTCAAGAAAGGCAAAATATAATGAGTCGCATCGTCGCTGTTTGCGGACTCTCCCTGTGCCTCTTTCTCTAAAATAAACATCGTCAGCCAGTAGTCGATCTGCGTGTATAAATCGACATCGTAAGGAAGCCGATCATTTTTTTTAGTGAAATGTAATACTTGTCATTCTCCGATTTGAATTTTCACTCTAAAATCAGAGTCAGGTCAGGATACCGCTTACGCAAGACTGAAGACATAGGAAAACTATGACGACAAAAAGAATAATGGGTAATCAACAGGGTAGTTCCCAATTTTGACACACCCAAATAACCTTTCCGTTTTCTAATTACTGGGTTGGTAGGGAAAAAATTCACAGAGCCCGTAACGTCAGTTAGGGACGTCCCTGGCTTACACCCCAGGGCTCTGTGAACTTTTTTACCGCCAGGGCTGTAAGTTATTCGCAAGCAACCCAGGAATTACGGCGGAGTACCGCTTACACCCCCGGCTCGTTGGCAATGTTATTTTGTACACATCCTAATCCAATCCAATACGTTTGAGCAGCCAATAAGTCATAAAACCTATGGCGACCAAACCTACTCCGAACAGCGGATACGAAATCTTCCAGTTGATATTGAACTCGTCGGCAAACAACGTATATTCCGACATGCCGAAAACACTAGCAATGACATTGAGCGGCAAAAAAATGACGGTCAAAATCGTCAATCGCTTTATCAGCAAGTTCAGATTATTGTTGATAACCCCCGTCCGGGCGTCCATTAAACCGCCGAGAATGACCGAATAGATTTCCGCCTGTTTGTAACACTGAGCATTATCGACACTCAAGTCCTCCAACAACTCGTTGTGTTCCGGAGTGAAACCGATTTTTGCCGAATAACTCCGTAACCGGTCGATCAACGTGCTGTTGGCAGAAAGTGCGCTCAGGTAATACGTCATGCTCTGATTCAATCGGAACATGTGAAGCAGGTGCTGATTATTTACAGTCGTTTTTAACTTATCTTCCAGTTCATTGACGAGCACACTGATTGTCCGAATGTGGCTCAAAAATTGCGACACGGAGCGGGCGAGGAGGCGAATGAGCAGTTCCTGCAATCCGCCGGTGATGTGCGACATATCTTTACCGCGGTCGAAAATCGTAACATCGTCGCTCAACACTGCAATCAACCGGTCTTTGAAAAGATAGAGTCCCATCGACGATACTCGAAACAAAAAATCGTCTTCGGTGGAATAATGTTTGGGACGTTTAGAAATGACGGCAATGTGATCGGGTTCAAACTCTACGCGGGAGAGTTCGTCTGGGTCGAGCGCACTTGCCAATGTGTGTTCGTCGAGGTCGAGTTCTCCGATGAGATACATTCGTTCTGTCTCATTGGGATCGATGAACACTTGGATTATAGAGTTTGCGTTGTCGGTCGAGACAAGCCGACCGTCGATAATATCGTAATTCGCTCTCATAGTGAGTCGGTGTAAACATGTCCGTACTATTCTACAGGAGACGTCGGGAAATTCAACATGTAAACCAACACAACGTGTAACAGGGGGTGCGTAAAAATTGGGGAACTCCCCCGATAATTACCCGTTCTTCTTTTCGTCGTTAGAGTTTTCCTAGTCCGCAGGATTACTCACCACGATTTCGCCAACGAGCGTGTTCTGGGGAAAATTTGCCAATATGTATGTATTACGTCCCGGCTCGACCTTGATAGTTTTGTTCTGCACGCTACCCCGCCTAGAAGAACTTTCCGATACTACATATCCCCGATGCGACAACGAATAGACACGACTCAACGGTTGCAGCGAAAGCTGATGCTCTCCCACTGGAACTTCCAACCGTGTAACTTGAATCTCCGCAGGAAGCAGATTCCAGCATCGAGTGTCCGCCGTTTCTAACGATTCCCAGACCATCCCGCCGACGTCCATCAATAAGCCGACCCAAGGGTTCGCATCGACCACTTCCTTTGTTCCGTAAAGAATACCCTTTTTCAGAGTGCGTCGAACTACTGCTCGTGCGATGATTTGCGTTTGGATCGCTTCAAATTGTTCTTCCGCCATTCTTCCGATGTCGGTCAAGGTTTCCGTTCGGCTGCTCCAATTTCCGCCGATCGAAACGTCGATTGCCGACACTGTTTCCTGTGGACGCACAATGTACGGTATCATCACCGGTGCAAAGTCCGGCAGCGTCGGTCGACTGCTCATCATTGCAATCAGAAACGTCGTCAAGATTTGTGCATCTTGCAACACTTCACAGTTCCGCTGCACTTTATAGGGACCAGAGCCGACCAATGCAAAAACATAAACAACTCCATGTCCTGGTTGAGAATGTACGCTGTGCATTGCCCGATTTAAGTCATTTCGTCCCTGAGTGAAGCCCGGCTCCCAATCGTTGACGGCTTCGTAAGCCCTGATCACGTCATCATGATTTCGAAACGTCGCCTCCTGCAAGACACCGATGAGGTACTGCCCGATAGCAACCTGACGATAGGCAGCCGCCTTCGGATTGATCGTTTTTTGCGGATCTTTGGGGTCTTGAATAGTTCCTTTTTGAATGATTTCGTTTTGTTTGTGTCCAATTTGCAGAGCGTATGCCGGTGCGTCGGTGCCGTCGTACATCAAATTGGACAGGGCAAGAAAGACTCGAATGAGTACCTTTTCGTAGTCTTCTCCCGCGTAAGAAACGGTATTGTCGTCGAGGAGCATCGACACAGTTTTTTCGGCGGCACGTTTTGCTCGTTCATTTTCGTGTCTGTCGAAACTATCGCGGACTTCACGGAGCAACGACTCGGCTTCCTTCGGTTTGCTGCCGGAAAGAGCGATAATAGCCCTATTCAATTTGAGTACGTCCGCGTCGGACTGTTTTCGCCTTTTAAGTGCTTTGTTAATTTCGGAATCGGCTTTTTTGAGATTTCCGCTTGCGAAGTCGCTTCGGATTTTTCCCGTCCGCTCGCCGAAACTGGCGCAGCCCAGCAGTAGACAAAACACTGCAATGACCCAAAGTATCCGCATACATGGCGAACAGTAGCGATTTTTGAGGGAAAATACAACAGCAAAAACGGAGCCGTATTCGCCAGTCCGTTGGCGAGTGTTCAAATAATGTCCGTTGAATCACATTACGGTCGGATTGCTTCGACTTTTTTTTCAGCATCTTTGAGGAAGTCGGCTAACGGTTCGAGTCCTTGCGTGAACTTCCTTTCTAAAAAGACATCGACCGCTTCTTTTGCCATCCAATCGCCCCAGATCATCGCGCCGAGGCACAGAGCGTTGGCGTTGTTGATCGACCGGCACATTCCGACGGCGAACACAGATTCGACTACCGCCGCCACGACGCCTTTGAATCGGTTGGCAATAACAGACATGCCCATGCCGGTACCGCAAAGTAGGATAGCCCGCTCCGCAGTACCGTCTTGCAACATTTTGCAAGCGACCGGAGCACTGTCGAAATAGGGAATCTCTTTGGTTTGCGTCGCACCGACATCGACAACATCGTGTCCTTTTTCCTTGAGATGGGCGACAATCGAGTCTTTGAGAACGAGAGCGAAGGGATCGGCAGCGATAACAATTTTCATAGCAGGTTGGGGGGTTGGAGTTACGGAAGTGTTGCCATCAGCGAGGACGGAGTCCATCGGACCGAGAACTAGCGGCAGTGCCGAACCGGCAACTGCGGATTGGAGAAACAAGCGTCGGTTCATAAAGCTTTGTTCACAGTGTTAAACAGAGAAATACTCTGAAATAGATTCCTTTCATGGTACAATAGTTTTCGCTTATGTCAACACATATCGACGTTTAGATTTTGTTCATTCTTTTTGGATGTGTAGGGGGGCGTAAAAATAAAGTGGGTGCGGCGCAGCGAGCGGGGGGGCATTAGCCCTCGTTGTACCCCACATGTTTTTGTGGCAAAATTGTCAAGATAGGCAAAACAAAATCCGTGTCAGGCGGAGTCTATTTCACAATTTAGGTAACTCTGGAAAAATGGGCAACTTTTCGTTTCTTTTCG
>Ga0099364_10013517_pt1 | contig 10942 bp, 6 predicted proteins | sample TergutTh196P3_FD_73070 | JGI IMG/M metagenome (GOLD analysis project Ga0099364, IMG submission 73070) | Microcerotermes parvus P3 segment gut microbial communities from Pointe-Noire, Republic of the Congo - Th196 P3 | ecosystem: Host-associated > Arthropoda: Insects > Digestive system > Gut ... | reverse complement strand
GAGCGAAGACGATACGCCGCGAACCATTGCCATCGACGTTACAACCATTGCCATCGACGTTACGGAGCATCCGATTGAACGTCCCCAAAAAAACAGAAGAAAAATTATTCTGGCAAGAAGAAGTGTCGTACTATAAAAACGCAAGTGGTGATTGATTTGGACTCGCTCATCATTCTTTTTATTGCTCAAGCGCCGGACAGTGTTCATGATTTTACTCTTTACAAGAGTAGCACGGGCAGAGCGGTGAGTTCTGAAGTTCGGGTCAAGGTGGACAGTGCTTATCAAGGGATTGCGGCGTATCATGCGAACAGCGAAGTGCCTTTCAAGAGGAGCAAAAAGTCTCCTTTGACGGCGGAAGAGAAGGCGTTTAATTGCCGGTTGGCGAGGGAGCGGATAGCGATAGAGCATGTGAATCGGCAGATTAAGATTTTTAAGATTATGTCGGATCGTTACCGCAATCGCCGAAAGAGGCACGGACTACGCATGAATCTTATCTGTGCTATCAGAAATAGAGAAAATAGAGAAATAAGGCACACTAAAGGTTAGAGAACAAGTCTATTGTACTATAACAGGAACGAACCGCCAAGAAGTATGTTGCAAATTTTTTGCGACGGGCTATATTATCATGCCGCGAGGTATTGGGGCATTGCACTTTGCCGGATTAGTGAAAGGCAAGGCACTGTCCAATAGTTTTGTGGACGTTTATATGGGCGAAGTGGACGAGGAAAAGAAATTGAACATTTGGCTGTTCTGTAATTCAAGTTTGTTTTTTCTTTATCGTGAACTGTCCGGCAGAAAAAATTTGGGTGGTGGACTGTTAAAATCCGAAGCCGCTGACATAAAATTGTTTCCGTTATATTTTCCGATAGCGGACACAGAGACTATTCTTTCCATCGTGAGCGAAATGGGAGAACCTGTCAATTTACCAGACCGATTACAAACATCCGTCCAGCAAAGAATAGACGAGTTGGTTTTTTCATACTTCAATATCAATTCAAAAAAGCAAACGAAAATTATCAACGAACTTTTAAGACAATTCCAGTTTCGTTGCAACAAGGCAAAGAATTGATCGGCAACACAGCCGCCGGCTCTCTTTTGCCCATTTTCTGTTACAATGGTGAACAAATGCTCGTCAAACTCAACACCTTTTCGCTCTTGGGTATCGATGCCGTACCGGTCGAGGTCGAAGTCGATTGCGCCGACATCGGACTGCCCGAAGCCGCCGTCAAAGAAAGCACATATCGAATCGGCTGTAACATCAAAAGGGGCACATCGAAAACTCCGGCTACTTCAATCCCATCCACCGCACAGTCATCAATCTTGCTCCCGCCGTCCTGCCGAAACAGGCAGCATCCTTTGATCTGCCCCTCTCACTGGGACTGCTCGTCGGCAGCGGACAAATCCCTGCCGATACCTTCGACCGATTCGCTGTCGTCGGAGAACTCGCACTCGACGGCACGATGCGTCCCATCAAAGGTGCCCTCTCGATGACACTGACCGCAAAAGCACAAGGCATCACTGACCTGATCGTTCCCGCCGTTTTTGTGGTATAATCAACCGCCATGAAGATTTACGCATACACACTTCCGCAGGTTCCTGAAAGAGAGGGTTGGATCAAAATCGGACAATCCAAAGAACAAACGGTAGAAAAACGAATCAAAGCCCAATTAAGCCAAGCCAACCTGCACTATGAAGTCCTTCTTGACGAGCCTGCCATTGCCGGAAAGCGAAACGTTACCGACCGGGAAATTCACCGATACCTCGAAGAACAAGGATTCGAACGCGAAGGAAACTCCGAATGGTTCCGATGCACTCCCAATGATGTAAAAGATGCCCTCGACTTTCTGAAACAAAAATATATCAACGAAGATAAACGCAATGACCTTTCGGAAAAGTTTTACGAAGAGTTGCGAAACTGGTACTTTTGGGCAACCGAAGAATGCTATCAAGGCATGTTCAAAAGGGAACCCGATCCCGACCATGCATTGCGTATCATCGTTAGACTCCTGTTGATATTTTTTCTCAAAGAAAAAGTACTCGTGCCGACGGAACTTTTTGACGAACACTGGATCAACGAAAATCTCGAAGAGAATGAACACGGATACTATAATGCAGTGTTGCGAAATCTTTTCTTTTACAGTTTGAATACACCACAAAACAAGAGAGGAGAACTCGAAAACAGAAAATTGATAAAACATTATAATAAGGTCAAAGAGCAACTCCATAAAAAAATTCCCTTCCTCAATGGCGGACTTTTCAACGAGCATCATGGGGACGATTTCGCTCTGAGTAACAAGTATTTCTTCGGCGGTATTGAAACGGTAACAATTAAAGCGTTGGACGGAAGGTTTGGCGTTAAAGGTCTTGTCGCCACTTTGAAGGATTACAAATACACACTCGACGAAACGGACAACACGGAATATATCGATCCTGAATTCATCGGCAAGATTTTTGAATCGCTCTTGGCGTGTATCGAGGCGGATAGCAAAGAGAGCCGCCGTAAAGTTACCGGCAGTTACTACACGCCGAGGGAGATCGTCGATTACATGGTCAACGAAGCGTTGGATGCATATCTTATTAACAAGGGGATAAATCCCCTTGCTAAAAATGTTGAAAACCTCTTGCTTCGTTGTACAATCCTCGATCCTGCCTGCGGCAGCGGCGCGTTTCCTTGCGGTGTGATGAATGCAATTATGAAACGAATTGATCCCAATAAAACGTTAACCCAATCAGAATGTTATACAAAAAAGTTAGAAATCTTGCGTAACGTGATTTACGGCGTTGACATTCAGCCGATGGCGGTACAGATTGCTATATTCCGGCTGTTCCTTTCGATGATACAAGAGATTAAACCGACTAACAATCCGAAAGAAAACTTCGGTATTGAACCGTTACCAAATTTAGACTACAAATTTTGCTGTGCCAATGCTCTTATCGGAGTTGATGGCAACAGTACATTTTTTCAGGAACATCTAGGTGATTTTAATCAAATACAAGTTCTGAAGTCAGATTATTTCAATGAAAATAACACAACAGCAAGAGAGCGGCTAAAACACCGTATCGAAAACATTGAACAGGAAATAGCAGCACAATTCCAAAATGATGTGATTAAATTTCAAGCACAAGTCGACGATTTAGAAAACATAATTGCCAAAACAACAATCGAGGCAGAACGAGACGGGCTGGAAAAACGCTTGGTCAAAATCAAGGAGCGTCTGCAAAAGATGATCAGCGCAGAAGCGGTTGCCGCATTGTGCGAATGGAATCATTCAGATACAACGCCTTCGCCTTACTTCGATTCCCGGTGGATGTTCGGAATTGAAAAATTTGACATTGTCATTGGCAATCCGCCGTATGGTGCGAAGTATCCAGAGGAGCATAAAAAGTATTTTAGAGAGCATTATAAATCGGCAAAAACAATAACAGGAAAGCAGAAAGGTTCGCTGGATACATTTTCGCTTTTCATCGAACTCGGTTTTAATATCATTAAGAAAGACGGTTTTTTGATGTTTATTGTTCCGCTCTCTATAATTTCCAGCGATTCGATGACGGCGTTGCATAAATTGCTTTTTGAAAATTGCAATACAATAAAAGTTTCTTCGTACTCTGATAGACCAAAACAGATATTCGGTAGTTCACGCCGTCCCATTTCCATAATAAGTTTTTCCAAAACAATGTCGGCATGTGAAAGTATATCGACTACGAAATTGTACCGTTTGTTCTCCGATTTATCATTACAAGATTTGATTAACGGAATTGTTTTTGCTGAATCACAAAAGCATTATAAGCCGGGTTGCTTTGCCCGTATTAGTGAAACGATTGAGAGTAGTATTTTGGAAAAAGTTTATTCTAAATCTCATACACCGTTACGAAAACTAGTTAAAAGCAAAACATCAGGTAGTCCTTTGTACTATCGGCAGGCAGACGGCGGATATTACTCGTTGGTATTAAATCACACAACGAGTTCGAAATATGAAAGTGCCATTTTTTTTGACAAACGTTATGCTAATGTCATTGGTGCAATTTTGAGCAGTAATCTTTTCTTCTGGCATCAAAAGGTGTATTCTGATAATTATCATTTGAAACAAAATGACATAAAAACATTTCCTATTCCATTGCACGCATTAACCGATAACGCTATAAAAAAGATTGAAAAACTTTACGTTTTTTACGAACGTGATGTTGAACGTAACGCAATCATTAGAGAAACCAATGCGTATACTGAAACAAAAATCATCAAGGAGTATAAATTGATGAATGCAAGAGATTACGCTCACCAAATTGATGACATCATTTGTCCTCTTTATGGCTTAACCAGTGAGGAGCGGGAATTCATCAAGAATTACGAACTGCAATTTCGGATTGATGAGAATAAATAATAAAACCTCAATCTTACGTTCACATCTCTGTTTTTCCTGCCCATTTTCTGTTACAATAATAACGTAATGCTTGTCAAACTCAACACATTTTCGCTCTTGGGTATCGATGCCGTACCGGTCGAGGTCGAAGTCGATTGCGCCGACATCGGAATGCCCAAAACCATCCTCGTTGGTCTGCCCGAAGCCGCCGTCAAAGAAAGCACATACCGCATCGAACGCGCCATCGAAAACTCCGGCTATTTCAATCCCATCCACCGCACCGTTATCAATCTTGCTCCCGCCGACCTACCCAAACAAGCGGCATCCTTCGATCTGCCCCTCTCACTGGGATTGCTCGCTGGCAGCGGGCAAATCCCTGCCGATGCCTTCGACCGATTCGCCGTCGTCGGAGAACTCGCACTCGACGGCACTATGCGTCCCATCAAAGGTGCCCTCTCGATGGCACTGACCGCAAAAACACAAGGAATCACTGACCTTATCGTTCCCGCCGAAAATGCTTCCGAAGCCGCCGTCGTCGAAGGACTTCGTGTCTTTCCCGTCAGTTCGCTCACGCAAGCCGTCGCCTTTCTGAAAGGAGAAATCACTGTCGAACCGGTGCCGCCGCTCAATGTACAAGCCTTTGAACAACTGGCAACTTACGATGTGGACTTTTCCGATGTTCGCGGGCAGGAATCGGCAAAGCGGGCGATGACCGTCGCCGCCGCCGGTGGGCATAATGTCTTAATGGTCGGTCCGCCCGGCACAGGAAAGACAATGCTGGCAAAGCGGTTTCGCACAATCCTGCCGAAACTTTCGCTGGAAGAAGCATTGGAAACGACGCGGATTTTCAGCGTCTCGGGACAACTCAAACCGGACACGCCGTTGCTTGCTGTGCGTCCCTTTCGGGAGCCGCACCACACGATCAGCGAGCCGGGACTCGCCGGCGGTGGTTCGCCGCCGAATCCGGGCGAAATCAGTATGGCACACAACGGCGTACTTTTTCTCGATGAGTTGCCGGAGTTCAATCGCCGAACGCTCGAAGTGCTTCGGCAACCGCTCGAAGATGGTTATGTTACGATTGCAAGAGCGACGCAGACGAGTACCTTTCCGGCAAATTTCATTCTGATAGCGGCGTTGAATCCTTGTCCATGCGGCTACCGGAGTGATCCTCGCCGCCAGTGCCGATGTTCGCCGGTACAAATTGAGCGGTATATGAATCGGGTCAGCGGACCGTTGCTCGACCGCATTGACATTCACATTGAGGTTCCGCCGGTGGACTATACGGAACTTTCGGCGGTCGCACCGGGCACGTCGAGTGTGGACATTCGGACGCAGGTCTTATCTGCTCGGGACATTCAGAATGAGCGGTTTGTGAAGTCGAAGATTCGTTACAATGCGGACATGTCGCATCGGCAGGTGATTCAGCATTGCCGATTGAGCGATCAATGTCATGCGATGTTACGCACGGCAATGGAAGATTTTGGTCTCTCGGCGAGGGCGCATGACAAGATATTGCGGATTGCCCGAACGATAGCGGACTTGGAAAACTCGCCTGACATTGGTCCGATGCATCTTTTTGAGTCGATTACGTATCGGACGCTGGATCGGAAACTGTGGGCGTAATGTTAGCCGCCGCACTTGTGCGGCGTACAGAGTCGCAATCATAAGATTGCGCTATTCCAATGTCCAAATGCGTACGGTGCCGTCATAACTACCCGAAACAATTCTCTTTCCGTCTGGGGAAAAGGCAACCGACTCAATCCGGTTCAAGTGCCCACGCAAAGTTAACAATTCTTTTCCCGATTCGGCATCCCAAATGCGAACAGTTCTGTCCTTGCTCCCGCCGCCTGTAACAATGTTCGTTCCGTCTGGGGAAAAGGCGGCTGTACGGATACTGTCGTTATCAGCCCGCAGTTTTCGCAATTCTTTTCCCGACTCGGCATCCCACAAGTGAGCAGTACCGCCGCCAAAACTGCTAGTTGCCAGAAAAATTTTCTTTCCGTCTGGAGAAAAAATTGCGGAAAAAATATAATCCCTTTGCCTTTCCAGTTCTCGCAGTTCTTCTCCTGATTCGACATCCCAAATGCGGACTGCGTTGTCCTCATGATCACCCGCTACCGTAACAATTTTCTTTCCGTCCGGGGATAAGACGGCGGAATTGATACTCCCTGTACTCACTTCTAGTTTATAGAGTTCTATTCCCGATTCGACATCCCAAATGCGGACGGTTTTGTCTCCACTACTCGTAACAATTTTCGTTCCGTCTGGGAAAAAGGCGGCGGAACTAACCCAGAACTCATGCCCTTCCAGCTTTAGTATTTCTTCTCCCGATTCGGTATCCCAAATGCGGGCGGTTCTGTCTCCACTACTTGTAACAATTTTCGTTCCGTCTGGGGAAAAAGCGGCGGAACTAACCCAGAACCCATGCCCTTCCAGTTTCAGTATTTCTTCTCCCGATTCGGCATCCCAAATATGGGCGATGTGGTCTGCACCACCTGTAACGATTTTCTTCCCATCAGGTGAGAACGCGACAGAATTGGCAATGTGCGAAGTATTATAAGGTCCTCCAAGCAGTATGCTATTTGCCGCAATTCTCGCTTCTGCTTCTTCCTTTTCCTGTCGAATTTTTGCGTTTTCCCGATAAGACTCAATGCCCTGCCCGATTTTCTGAATGCCGTACAAGACAACTAACGTCACAAAAAGCGTCATCACAGCACAACCCAAACATTGACCGCAAGCCAAAAGTTGTCTGCTCTTTTTTGGCGGCAGTGGTACGGGAGGTGCAGACGGCGTTGGCGGTGGAGGTACTGAAGGTTTCGGCGGTGCAGACGGTGCAGACGGTGTAGCCGGTTTCTCTATCCCCATCGCTTTGCGCAGGATTTTCTTTTTCCTATCATCGGCGGCAACGTCCAGTGCCGTTTTGCCGGAATCACTCGTTAGATAGACATCTGCTCCCAGATGAATGAGACATTCCATAACCTCTCGCCGAGGATTGTCCATAGCGGCAAGGTGCAGCGGTGTTAAACCGGTATCCGTTTTTTCGTTGACATGCGCTCCTTGAGAAACGAGGTATTCCAAAATTTTCGGAGCGTAAATATCAGTGCCTTTGGAAGAAAGGCACAAACTTTCCGGCTGAAGATTGAGTGCCGCATGGTGCAGTGCCGTCCAGCCGTTGCCGTCTTTTGCGTTGACATCGGTTCCCTTTTCGATGAAGTATTTGACATCTTCGCCGGTGCCTTTCGCCGCCGCTTGGAAAATGTTCGGGAAAGGGGATTGATAACTCATATACTACAAACAGAGAACCGTTCTTTCCATTTGGAAACGGCGATGTATTATACCCTCTGGCGTTGCACCGGGCAAGGTCGGAATGGGACGTCGGGAGCATACAACGCAGTGGCGCGACCGGATTACATCGGAGTACCTGCTATATTGGAAACGGGTAGAAAACGGATGTTTTTTCTTTGCGCCCCTTACGTACTTTGCGGTTTAATCCTTTTTTTAACCGCAAAGTACGCAAAGGGCGCAAAATCCAGTTTCATGCCGTTTACAGCATAAATGATTCAGCATTGCCGATTGAGCGATCAGTGTCATGCAATGTTGCGTACGGCAATGGAAGATTTTGGTTTGTCGGCGAGGGCGCATGACAAGATATTGCGTATTGCCCGAACGATAGCGGACTTGGAAAACTCGCCTGACATTGGTCCGATGCACTTTTTTGAGTCGATTACGTATCGGACGCTGGATCGGAAACTGTGGGCGTAATGTTAGCCGCCGCAATCATTTAGCCGGTACTCCGGCACAAAGCCGTAATCGCAAGATTGCACCGTGTACTAATCCAAGAGTCGCCGCAAAAGGAGAGTCTGCATGTCCCGTCGCCCATCAGCAATCAACATGACATAAACCTTTTGATTTTGTATCCGATAGACAATCCGATACCCCATTTTTTCCTACCGCTTCTTTGGTTACAATAGTAGAGTATGAAAGAGGACGATTACTACAAGATTCTCGGCGTTGCTAAAACGGCTTCGCAAGAGGAGATTCAAAAAGCTCATCGGCTACTTGCCCGAAAGTATCATCCTGACTTCAACCAAGACGATCCGAAGGCAAAGGAAAAATTCCAAAAAGTACAAGAAGCTTTTGATATATTGAAGGATCCCGAAAAGCGGCGAGTGTACGACCAATACGGTGTTTCGCCCGACCAATTAGGTTCCGGCGGCGGACACGGTCCGTTCGGATGGTCGTTCACCGGCGGAACGCCCGGACGCAAAGCTAATTTTAAGTTCGAAGACATAGGAGACTTCATGCACTTATTCGGCGGCGGATTCGGCGGTGCTTCACCGGAAGAAATCTTTTCCGCCGGACGCGATCCCCGACAAGGACGAGATGTCGAACAAACACTCACGATTCCTTTCGCCCTGTCGATTACCGGAGGCAAAATTGACGTCATAGTCGGCGGCAAAACGGTTTCTGTAACGATTCCCGCAGGCATTGTGGACGGAAAAAAACTTTTTCTCCGCGGTTTAGGGGAGACGGCTCCTAAACATGGCATGCCGGGCAATCTTTTTCTTACAATCCGTGTTAAGGAACATCCTTCTTGTTTCAGTTTTCGAGGGGGCAGTTTGTACGTCGATGTTCCGATTACGCTTAAAGAAGCGGTGTTCGGTGCAAAAATTGACGTCCCTACGCCGAAAGGAAATGTAATCTTGACCATTCCGCCGGGAGCGACGAGCGGTACGAAACTGCGAATCAAAAACTGCGGAGTAGGAGAGTCCGGCGACCTCTTTGCGGTTTTACAAATTGCTTTACCCCCAAAATGGTCGGAACAAGATAAGACGATTTTGGAGAAGCTCCAAACCGAACCGGAAGAACCGGTCCGCAGCAAATTGAGTTGGAATTAGGCTTTCGTCGAAAAGTAATATACCTCAAACAGTAGCCGACGTTATTTTTCTTTGTGTCCCTTGTCTACTTTGCAGTTAAAAAAGCTCTTAACCGCAAGCAGTAAAATTGCAAGTACCGAAGCCGGCTGACATAGGTAAGGAGGGAAAACATGGGCAAAAAAGTGTCTGTATCACGAAAGTTGCTGTTTTTTCACACAAAGGCACGAAGGGCACAAAGGATTTGAATTACCGGACATCCTTGGTGGGCTTTGTGCCTTTGTGCGAAACATAACAATTACACGAAGAATGTGATGGAACCTGATAAATCGCAAAATGATGCGACAAAGTACGGCTAATTAGTTGCTACACTCTCAAAAAAATAGAAACAACGGACTACGCTTCCAAAGGGCTGCGGAAGTAACTTTGGTTGACAACTGCACCGGTTTCGTTTATGATAGAAAACGTTGTTTCACCCTTTTATTCAATAATTTCATGAAACGAAACCTGTTATTGCTCACCGTAATGATGTTTGCCCTGAGCTCCGTACTCTCGGCGCAAACGACCAAGACGCCGTTCAACGGCACCAACTTCGATGGTTGGAAATTCAAACAGAGCAGTTGGGAAAACTGCTGGAAAGTCGGACGAGTCGACGCCACCGCAACGACGTTGGATATCGTCGAATTAGAATTCCGTAGAGAAACACCCGCTCAACCTCAACGCATCCAGGGAGCCCGATTCCCCGCCTTTGCCAATGTCGTCGGCACTCAATGGAATCAACCCCCTCGAAAGGGCGTGGACATATACACCGAAGAGAAGTTCGGCGATTGTACCATCAAACTGGAATTCCTCATCACACGAGGCTCCAACAGCGGTGTCTATCTGATGGGAGAGTACGAAGTACAGATTTCGGACAGTTTCGCCAAAGCCCCCAACGCCGCACTCGGTCAAGGTGATATGGGAGCAATTTACAGCGCCGCTGCTCCTTCACGTAATGCCGCCGGTGTGCCGGGAACTTGGCAAACATTCGAAATCGAATTTGTCGCCCCCAAGTTTGACGCCGAGGGCAACAAGACTGCCAATGCAGTATTCAAACGGGTCGTTCTCAACGGTGTGCTTGTGCAGGAAAATGTCGAAGTGAAAGGACCGACCGGCGGCGGACTCACGATGAAAGAAGCCGCAACGGGACCTCTTATGCTTCAAGGAGACCACGGTCCTGTCGCTTTTAGGAATATCGAAATTATCGTTCCGTAAATATACAGTAAACGGCTTGGAACGGTCATTTGCTCTTTGCGAAACCCTTTGCACACTTTGCGGTTAGCTCTTTTTGTTTAACCGCAAAGAACGCAAGGGACGCAAAGAAAAACATCCGTTTTCTACCCATTTCCAATATAACCATCCATAGCCGTGATGTTACTCTTCATAGGGGCATCAGTCCGTCGACACGTTTATCGATTGGGTAACATGATGGCGGTTTATCGAGATGAAAACCTCATTTTCAACCTCATTTTTCTGACAAAATAACCTCAGTAGCCCAAGCGTTCTTTAACGATTAACCTCATTTATCTCTTCTTGTTGGCGGGAAAATGAGCGACTGTGTATCGGTCAAGGGGGGCTTCTGGGTGAATTTTTCATATTTTAGTTCCTTTCGCAGTTCGTTTTTTGCTCTTGCCAAGGGGTGTTCGTTTTGACCATGACATTGAGTATGGT
>Ga0099364_10013516_pt1 | contig 10943 bp, 8 predicted proteins | sample TergutTh196P3_FD_73070 | JGI IMG/M metagenome (GOLD analysis project Ga0099364, IMG submission 73070) | Microcerotermes parvus P3 segment gut microbial communities from Pointe-Noire, Republic of the Congo - Th196 P3 | ecosystem: Host-associated > Arthropoda: Insects > Digestive system > Gut ... | reverse complement strand
CTGTAGATTTGGTATACGCAGAAAGTACATTCTTAGCTTTTAACAAAAGGGGATCTGTCTTTTTTTGAGGCCATACAACAGTCTTGGTATCTTTCATATCTTTTCCCCTCCTTCTGTTTCCGCGTGGCCCTGTTCCCGGTACTTTCCAGGGCTAAGGCCCATGTGACTTTTGAAAATTTTGGAAAACCAGCTTTGATCTTCGAAACCGCAGGCGCTGGCTATATCATTAAGGGAGAGCTTGGTCTCATCCAGGTATGATATTGCTTTTTCAATCCGCAGTTGATTGAGGTAGTGCGACAGGTTTATCCCCATTTCGTTCTTGAAAATTGTACTGAAATAAGGAGCCGAAAGCCCTGATTCAGAGGCGATTTCTTTTAGGCTTATCTTGCGGGTATAGTTGTCCCAAATAAAACGTTCCGCTTTACGCAAGGCCGAGGCGTGGCGGACCCCCTGGAAAGAGAATATCCGGTTACCCAGCGCGTCGATAAAGCTATTGAGGGCGGAACTCAGTTCTTTTGAAGTTTTGGAATCCCGCAGACGTATAAGGCAGCGGCAATAGCTTTCATCTAACATGGGGCCATCCGCAGCTGCCCTGGAAAGAAGCACTGCCAATTCAATAGAAAAGAACTGGAGGCAATTAAAATTATTCAAGCTGCTTTTCTGAACTATGGCAAAGAGGTCCTCAAGAATAAGGGACGCCGCGCTCCTATCCCCCCGGCGCAGGGCTGCCAGAAGTACCCGCTCTTTATCCTGAGTATTTGCCGCGTAATCTTCAAAAAACTTTTTCTCTATGTTTTGCTCTCCCGGGCTGGAAGAGAGTTTCCCTGCGCATACCAGAAGCATCCGGGCCAGGGCGTTTACTTCCTCATGGTCTCTTTCCGGGAACCCGGACAGTAGATCCAAAACATTTTCCCGCTTTGCTTTGTAGCGGGAGCAGAATAGCTCCGCCGCCTCCGCTCTGGGAACTGTCAGGGTATGGCCTGAAGCCAAAGAGCCGGCGTAGCGGCCTCCTGCATAAAGAGGGCTGGTCCAAAAGGCAAAACCAATGTCGCAGGTGTAAATATAAGAGTTCTTGTCCCTGGAATTTGCATGGATCTCATTGTGCATTGCTGAACAAGGATATTCGTTTTCTTTCCAGCTTTTGGATGAATCGGGATAACAAGCCCGGCAAATTTCACAAAAAATGCTTGGTTTTTTATCATTGGACATGTTAATAAATTTGCCTGAGCTGCCTACCACCAATGATCCGCATCCTACGGCTCTCTCGTAGGATTCCATTGCCCTGCAAGCCTTCATCTGGAGGGGTTGAATTTCCCTCCTGTGGATGACCGTGGTTTCATTTGTTTTTTCTGTTATAATATTTTTCATAGTATACTATTAAATATACTATATATTACAATTTTGGTCAACTATATTTAGAAAAATTGAGGCCAAAAGGCTCAAGGGCTTGAAAAATTCTTTTAATATTTTGATTTAGGAGTATGCATGAGAACTACCTTACAAAAAGGGCAAGTACTGGATTCCGGTTTCGAGATTCTTGAAGTTAAAAAACTGGAAGAATTGGACTCTGACGGCATTTGGGCCCTGCACACCAAAAGCGGCGTCCAGGTTTTTCATGTGTTTAACGATGATAATGAGAACCTTTTCTCTTTTAGTTTTAAGACTGTTCCTGAAGATTCCACCGGGGCGGCCCATATTCTGGAACATTCTGTTCTCTGTGGTTCGGAAAACTTCCCTCTAAAGGACGCCTTTCTTGTCCTGGCCCAGGGGAGCCTTCAGACCTTCCTTAACGCCTGGACTTTCCCGGATAAAACCTTATACCCTGCCAGTTCAATTAATGAACAGGATTATTTTAACCTAATGACCGTTTACGGCGACGCGGTGTTCCGGCCCCTCCTTTCGGAGTGGACTTTTATGCAGGAAGCTCACCGCTTGATATTTGACGAACCTGAAGGATCGCTCCAAATTACCGGGGTTGTTTATAATGAAATGAAGGGCTCCTATTCTTCCCTGGACGCCTACGCCGGCCTTTGGTCTATAAAGGCCGTACTCCCCAATACGATTTACGCCTTTGAATCCGGCGGAGACCCGGAGTTTATTCCCGAACTAAGCCTGGAAGGGCTCAAAGAATTCCACCGAAGGCGCTATTCTCCGGCAAACTGCCGTATCTTCTTGGCGGGAAACATTCCAACCGAAAGGCAGCTGGCCTTCCTGGATGAAAAGTTTTTCTCCACTTTGCCCCCCGGAAAGGCCGCGCCTCCCATAGCCAAAACAAAACGCTGGGACAAAGAGCGGGTTTTCCACATACCCTGTCCAGCCGCAGGGGAGCAAAAATCCACGGTTTTTCTTTCTTTTCTCTGCGGAGACAGTAATAATTCCGAAGAAACGCTGGACCTGGCAGCCCTTACGGAAACCCTCCTGGGCCATGACGGCTCGCCTTTGACCCGCGTCCTCATTGAATCAGGTCTGGGAGAGGATCTAAGTCCGGTCTCGGGCCTGGAGGGGGAAATCCGGGAGACCTTGTTCACCGTGGGGCTTAGGGGGGTGGAAACGGAGAATCATAAAAAAGTCGAAGCGCTTATTTTGGATACATTGGGCAATCTGGTAAAAGAGGGCATACCCAAAGAGGAAATTGAGGCCGCCCTTTTGGCCATGGAATTTTCCCACCGGGAAATCCGCCGCTCCGGAGGGCCTTTCTCCCTGGTCTGGATGCGCAGATCTCTTCGCTGCTGGCTCCACGACGGAAAACCTTGGGACAGCCTTCTGTTTGCTCCCCTTTTAAACGGACTGAAGCGGCGCCTGGCCTCTGATCCCGCCTTCTTTGAAAAAATGATACAAAAGTACTTCCTGGACAATCCGCACCGGGCCTTAGTAATAATTAATCCCGAGAAAGACTTCCTTGAAAAGAAAGAGGCGGAATTGGCGGCTCTTCTGGCAAAAAAAGAAGCGGCTTTGCAGGAAACAGAAAAACAGGCGCTTAAGGAAAAAAACCGGGAGCTTACCCGTATCCAGGAGCAGCCTGAGAGTCCGGAAGCTCTGGCAACTATCCCCCATCTCTCCCGAAAGGATCTCTCGCCGGACATAGAAATAATCAACCGGGAATACCTGGACGCTTCGGGAGCGCCGGTCCTGGGTCATGGGCTCTATACCAATGGCATAAGTTATGTGGAACTGGCTTTCCCTGTGGATAATCTTGACCTGGAGGATTATCCCTGGCTGCCATTTTTTTCCCGCACTGTGGTTTCCCTGGGTCTTCCGGGTTTGGATTACGGGCAGGTTTCCAGCCTCATGGCCCGTACGGTGGGCGGATTTCACGCCGTACTGCGGACCGCCAGCCCTGTGCCAGGCTCGTCCAGGGCTGTGGCTTTACCCTCGGGGGTTTTTGACATTAGGGGCCGGGATTGGATAGTATACCGTCTCAAGGCCCTGGACGAAAAGATCGGCGCTTCCTTGGATCTTGCCCGGCGCCTTATCACTGAGGCGGATTTCAAGGACCTAAGGCGCATCCGGGATTTAGTACTGGAAATGAAAAATGAATTGGATTCCAGCCTTGCGCCTTCGGGACATAGTTACGCCGTTCACCGTTCTGGAAAAGGTTTTACCCGTTCCCGTCATGTGGATGAGGCCTGGACAGGGCTGGATCAGCTAAAGTTCATCCATAAAATAGCCGCCCTGGAACCGGAAGAACTAAGCGCGCGCCTCTCTTCGATACGGGATAAATTAACCAAAGCCGGGCTTTTGGTTAACTTCGCCGCCGGTGCCTCCTCGCTTCAAGGCGGTTTAAGTGAAATTGCCCGTTGTTTTGGCCCTATGGGGCCTCCCAGACCCAGAAGAGCCATAAGCTGGGAAAAGCCCATGGCATACCCCGCTGAAGTATACGCCTCCCCTAGCCTCCAGATAGGTTTTGCCGCCATGAGCCTTCCCGCTTCTCCCTTCCAGGCTGAGTATCAATCCGCTGAAATCGTCCTTTCCCACCTGCTTAACACCGGGGCCCTTTGGGAGGAAATTCGTATGAAGGGAGGGGCCTACGGCGCTTTTGCCCAGCCGGATATCCTGGAAGGAATTTTTTCTTTTGCCACTTACCGGGACCCAAATCCCCTCAAGTCCCTGGATACCTTCCGCTGGATTATGCAAAATTTTTCCGGCTACGACAGCTTGGAAAAGGGAGTAATCGGCTCCTATGCCCGGGAAATCCGCCCCCGGACCAGCGCGGAAAAGAGCATGATGGATTTTTCCCGTTTTCTTTACGGCATAGAAGACAACTATCGTTCCCGGCGCCTCATCTCCCTTATCAATATAAAGGAAGAGGAGCTAAAGGAGGCTCTCCAAAGACTAGCCTCGGCGCCTGCTCCCTGCCCGGTGATCATTGCCGGGGAAAAAAACGCAGAAAAAGCCGCCAAGGCGCTGGGGGTTGAGCCGGAGATTTTACCTGTTTAAAGTTCTTAATCCGGCTCGCCTAGTATGATTTCCTCGAAAATCAAGTTCGGATTTTGACTGGTGTTGATAAGCGTGAAACGCGTGGCCGTTACTGCTTCAAAAGTGACAACCCAGAAACGCGAACCTGCCTCTGAGTATTCGGCCTCTCTAACCGGGGTGAATACTCCTTGGGGGCGGTCAAGGTCCTGAATATGGGAGTTCCTACCTCCATAATGCGGTATTCCCGAGTGAGAACCCGCGCCTACCGGAACATTTACAAGGTAGATGTTCATAAACCCGCCGCGTACTACAACCCGGTCAATGTAGGCATTCTGACCCATGCCGCCCCGTATAGCCCTTACACGGGGATGAAAAGTATAGATGCCGTCTCTTAGCCCGGCCTGAACCGGCGATACTGACGCCGCAGGAACCGGCGCTGCAGGGAGCGGCTCGGGTACTACAGGAAGCGGCACGGGCGTTGCAGGGGGCGGCTCGGGCGCTGCAATTATAACAGGCGCTTCAATTCCAAGGAGTTGATAAAGATGGGGATTTTGACTTACGTTTAAGGTCGAAGTTCCCTGAACAGAACCGAGGACGACATGTACCAACCTGGTCCTGAAACGGTAATTTTCGCCGGCGCTTTCAAACAAGCCGGTAACAACGAACTGCGCATTAAGCCTTCTGCCAAGCTGTATGGCATCTGCGTCGCTTACATCGGAAGATACCCCGAGGTTCATTTGAGCAAGGACACGGTCTATATCCTGCCGGGCAATGACCATGGAATTTCTTTGGCTCTCCAGAACCACGGAAAGCTCCCTGAGGATATAAGACGAAAGCTCGTCTGTGGGAGAGTTGATGCTTAGTAGCGCCACCCTGGGCGCCATTACAAGTCTGGAACCTATATCCCTGCCTGCCTGCTGGATGGCGGAATCCAAATCCATAGGAGTCTGTCCCGCAACTGAGAAGGCGCATAGGATCCCCAAAACCGCCAAAGCTACCGTTCTTTTCATAATTTTCTTCACCATTTTACCCCTCTCTTCACGTTAATAAAAACACCTAGTAAGATAATTCAATAAAATAAAAATGTAAAGGCTATGCCGCCCAAGTCTGATCAATGATATTTGACAGGATTCTATCGATAAATTCCGAGTTACTTATATTACCGCGTCTCCTGAGTGATAAATTGAAATTTCGCCAGTTTCCAAAAAATAGCGGACCACATTAAGGAATTTTTCCTGGCTTTCCCTTACATAGGTTTTTAAAACCGGCTTGGAATATTCCATGTCCTCTTTTAGCATTTTTACCGCCCTTTCTGACATATTGTTAAAGATCTTTTCTTTTGTTTTTTCACTTTCCCCTTTTAAGGCCCTGATAAGTTCCCGGGAATCAAACTCCCTTAAAACCAATTGAAGGGAACGGGCGTCCAGCTGCTCAACAATCACGTCAAACTTCACCGGGAGAAGTTTTTCCAATGAATAGGGGGTATTTTCCGAAATGGTTTTGGCATAAACCCAGGAATTTCCCTCTAGATCAAAATTGTTTATGGTTTCGCAGTAGCTATCGGCATTGATATTTTCAGAATAACTCACCGCGATTTTATCGATAACCCTGTCAGCCCATACACGGTGATAACCACATCTTTATCGCCCATATTATCCTCCTGCTCTTACTTTACAAATCCGCAATTGCAAGAATTTCCCACACTAACACTTGCACCGCAGCGCGGGCAAGTCGTATTCCACTGTGCGCCTTTTCCTCCTCCTGAATCACTAAACGCAGCGCCGCTGAAAACGTAACCAAATACTACTACCAAAACAATTACTGTACCCACGAAGATAATAAATATTTCCGCAGCCATCACAGTCACCAACGCCGCCACCGTTAAATACAACACCGGCAGAAGGCTGTGAATAAAGGACCTGGTTTTTATAAGTTTATGGATAAAATATAAAAACATCAGCGGCGAAAGCAGGGCCAACACTCTCTGGGCAAGGGCAAAAATCGAATGCATGTTTCTATCGGCGTCGTAATAACTGAACCAGCCCCAGTCCCCGAACATCTGTAAGCCTCTAGATTCTCTATAAATCGAATGTCCCGATATAAGCGATCCTGTTATGTATAAAAACACTATGAATATCATAAAACAACCGAGTCCATTTAATAATTGCGTGTTATATTCTTCATAAAGAAACACGCCATACGTTTTATGAACAACCACAAGGGCTATCACAACTGCAACAAGAACATAAAAAGGCCACTGTGGTCTGTCACTAGAGTCGAATAATATTCTTGCCGTCCGGGTTCCTTCAAAATCATCATCGCTACAGGCGGTAAAGGCAAATACGATTAATACGGTCATTACAAGGGCTGCTAAAAACCTGATGTTTTTAGAAAGTTTGATCTTGTCCGTCATGTTAAACTCCTCTTTTTAGGTAATTTGAGTTAGTGGACTTCTCACTTGTATGGTTGCTTTTTAAAAAGCCGCCCGGAGGCGGCCAGGAGGATTGTGTTCTAAAATTTCAAGGATACGCCAATACTTGCAAACTGCAGTCCGCTCCATCCAATTTCTGCATACGCGCCTAAAAGGTCTGTGAAAAAATACCTTGCCCCTATATTAAACCCGAAAAGGAAAAATGAAGAGCCCGTATATGTGCCTCCATACTCGCCGCTTACAGTCGCGTTTTGTATAACATAGCCCAGGGTAAGCCCGGTATAGACATCCAAATTTTCTATGAAGTTAAAATGATACATACCCCGGCCGCCTATCCCGATATTTCTATATGTTACGCTATAATTACTAGAATAATAGGGCGAATACTTCCATGTGCTCAGTGTCCCAATGACGCCCACTGTTATAGGCAGATCAATGGGCAGTAAAAAATCCACGCTTGCCGATATGGGCGGAATGCCCCGGCTATAGCCGCCTGTAGTACCCAAGCCAATACCGCCGTTAATTAGCGCCATACTGCCGTCTATTCCATCCGCATAACTGTCGTACCAGTTTTGCGCAAAAACCCCTCCCGTGAGCGCAGCCACGAGAACCATAACCAATAAAGCTCGCTTTGTCATTCTTTCCTCCTACATGAGGTATTATTTATGGCCTTAAGCACATATAAGGATAATACCACGAATAAAAAAAAAGGCAAGAGTTTTTTGCCAAAAATTCCTTGAAATTCATCATTTTTTGGGTATTTTGAATTATTGGAGAAAAACGAGAGAAGGGAGAAGTGAGAAGTGAGAAGGGAGAAGGGAGAAATGAGGAGTTAGAAGGTAGGAGTTAGGTCCTCACTCCTAACTCCTCACTTGTTTGTTTGCTCATTTTTATTCCATAATTAGCCCATGATTACTAGAGTTTATTTTTATGAAAACAAAGCGCCACGGACATTAGCGCCTTAATAGGAAGAGGAGGCAGCCATGGAAACAGCACAAAGCGGTGAAGAAAAAATCAGTTACGAGAAAGTTCTAAGCCTTATCCAGGATCTTGTCAAGGAAAACAAATTACGGCAAGAAGAAGCTGACCGAAGGCAAGAAGAAGCTGATCGGCAGATGAAAGAAAGGGCGGAAAGATTACGGGAAGAAAGCGCAGGGCGGAAGGAAGAAGAGGAGCAGCGGAAAAAGGAATTTGACCGGCAGATGAAAGAAAGGGCGGAAAGGTTACGCGAAGAAAGCGAACGGCGAAAGGAAGAATTTGACCGGCAGATGAAAGAAAGAGAAGAAAAGCTGAAAAAAGAAGAGGACAAGAAGAATAAAGAATTTGAGCGGCAGAAAAAAGAATTTGACCGGCGAATGAAGGAACGCGATAAAAGGCTGGATAAGCAGTTTAGCAGGTGGGGCAACCAGTTAGGCGAAATTGTGGAATACATGGTTATGCCTGCTTTGCCGAAGAAATTCAAAAAATTGGGGCTTGAATTCTATAAAGCATATCCCAATGCTGAAATTATTGATAGGGAGAATGATATTATCACCGAAGTTGATATTACCCTGGAAAATAGCGAAAAAGTGATGATTGTGGAGGTTAAATCCAAACCAACTACCATAGATGTTAAAGAGCATATTCAGCGCATGCATAAAATCCGCCGGTATGCTGATTTACGGGGCGATAAACGGGTACTCCTGGGAGCTGTTGCGGGGATGGTATTTAAGGAAAATGTAAAGCAGTATGTCCACAAAAACGGATTTTACCTAATCGAACCCTCTGGGGAGAGTTTTGCCATTACTGCGCCTCCAGAGCCTGCGGAATATTAGCTTTTATATTCATGTATTTTCATAATTAAATCAATAAAAAACAAAGCGCCACGGACATTAGGGCCGTAATAGGGGTATGCACGTCAGTTCTTATGCGCCTTGGGGAGCGGAAGGGATAATAGTCCGGGTAGAGGCGGACATACGCCGGGGCATACCGGGAATAGACATTAGCGGCCTTGCGGAGGGGGCGGTACGGGAAGCCCGGGAACGCGTCCGGGCGGCTTTTAGGAATTCGGGCTATGATTTCCCAGCAGACAGGATCCTGATCAACCTGGCCCCCGCCGGATTGCGAAAAGAAGGGGCGGCCCTGGATTTGCCCATAGCCGTGGCGGTAATGGCGGCGGCGGGGATCATCCCTGCCCCGGAAAACCTCATGGTTTTGGGCGAACTGGAGCTTTCTGGCCGCCTTAGGTCAGTCCGGGGGGTATTGGCCGCCGCCGCCGCCGGGCTTGATACGGGCATCCGGGACTTTATAGTGCCCTGGGAAAATATACAGGAAGCGGCGATTCTGGGGGGAATTAATTTTTTCCCTGCCGCCAGCTTGGGCGAAGCGGTTCATGCCCTTAGGGTCAGGGCGGAAACGGGTTTTCTTCCTCAGGGCAATTTCGAGGGCTACGATCCCGAGGATGATGCGGCGCATATATATGCGTTGGGGGATTTCTCGGAAACCCGGGGGCAGAGCCGTTACAAAAGAACCCTGGAAATTGCGGCTGCAGGAGGGCATAATCTCCTGGTTTTTGGCCCCCCGGGAACGGGTAAAACCATGCTGGCCCGAAGGATTCCTACGATTATGCCTCCCCTGGAGAACGACGAGGCGGTGGAAGTTACCCGCCTTCACAGCTTGGCAGGGCAGTTGAAGGTATTTTCCGGCGGATTAATCCAAAGACCGCCCTTTCGCTCTCCCCACCATTCTTCCAGCGCCGAAGGCATTCTTGGAGGAGGCCGCTTTGTCAGGCCCGGCGAGATCAGCCTGGCCCATCGGGGGGTACTTTTCCTGGACGAAGCCCTGGAATTCCGTGTACCCGTGTTGCAATCCTTAAGAGAACCCTTGGAAGATAGGATCGTCACCATTTCCAGGGCGGAAGGCCCGGTTAAGCTGCCGGCGGATTTCCAGCTCATTCTGGCCTGCAATAGCTGTCCCTGCGGTCGCTTTGGGATGGGGCATGGAGAACCATGTTTCTGCAGCTACGAAGAAATCCGCCGCTACTGGAGGAAAATAGGCGGCGCCCTTATGGACAGGATAGAGCTGCGAACCATGGCGCAGTCCCCGGACTTTGATTCCCTCTGTGAAAAGGAGGAGAGCAGCGCTGAAATTGCTTTAAGGGTACTAGGGGCAGTAGAAATTCAGCGGATACGCTTCAAAAACGATGAAATAAGGAAAATGGCCCCGAATATCCGGCGAAACGCCGGAATGCCCCCTTCCTTGATCGAGCGCTTCTGCCCCATGACAAGCAGGGCAAAAGAGGCCCTAAAAATCGCTTTCCAAAAGCTAAATCTATCCGGCCGCGCCTACCACGGCATACTTCGGGTAGCCCGAACAATTGCGGATCTGGACGAAAAAGAAGAACTGGACTCCCTGCATATCCTGGAAGCAGTGGAACACCGACGCCTAGGAGACGACCCTTGGGAAAAGTGGTAAGTGGTAAGAGATAAGTGGTAAGTGGTTAGTGATTAGTGATTAGTAGAGTAAAACCAGGGGAAGTCCGCTGCTACCTGCTCATTACCTATTCACTAACCACTAACCACTAATCACTAATCACTATTCCACAGCTCTGGTATTCCTTCTAGCAGGGATTTGTCTATTTTTCTGTTTCCTGCGGTTAATCCCAATTTGCGATCCCGCCTTAGCTCGCCGTGGAAGTCGCTTCCTGCACTGATGAAGAGGCCCAGGGATTTAGCTAGATCCGCCAGGCGCTTACATTCCTGGACTTTTGCCGTAGGATGCCAGGCTTCTATCCCCTCTAAGCCCCGATCCCTCAGGTTTCTAACCATATCCGGCAAGCGGCCCCAGGCTATGAAAAGGGACATGGGATGGGCCAGGACGGAAAAGCCCCCGGCCTCCTTGATTATCGAAAGGGCATGTTCAAATTCCAGGCCTACTTTAGGGACATAGAGGGCTTTCCCCTTTCCCAAATACCGGTCAAAGGCTTGCTCGGTGGTTTTGGCTATCCGGCGCTTTACCAGGTAGGAAGCAAAATGTGGCCGGCCCACAGAATGCCCCCCGGATAAAGCCCTTATTTCCTCATAATCAGCGACGATATTCATCTCTTTCATTCGCCCAA
>Ga0099364_10013515_pt1 | contig 10944 bp, 11 predicted proteins | sample TergutTh196P3_FD_73070 | JGI IMG/M metagenome (GOLD analysis project Ga0099364, IMG submission 73070) | Microcerotermes parvus P3 segment gut microbial communities from Pointe-Noire, Republic of the Congo - Th196 P3 | ecosystem: Host-associated > Arthropoda: Insects > Digestive system > Gut ... | reverse complement strand
ATGAGTTCGGCAACCGGGCCGACGTAGGCGGCAAGTATGCCTCAAGCTCAGAATGGATAATTGGAGGCGCAACCTGGGTGACAAGCATATACGCGCAGCCATCAAGACTGCCGAGGACAGGTTATTAAGTTGTAACTGAAAATTTTTTTCAGGGGGTTTTGTAGATTTTCAACATGTAACCAAAAGTGCATTTCAGAGGGTTTTGTAGATTCCGATCTGCGAAGCCCTCTGCCTGACTAAGCCCAAAACCATCTACTCTATACAAAAAAGCAAAAAATTATCAGACTGGTTTTTCGCTACCTGTTTGGTATGATAGGCACTGTCGTTTTGAGATAATACAGTTAAACATCCTGTGTTGCCCGCATATCGGCGCAACTTATCGAAGGAGGCACGACAGTGATTAAAAGAGAGAATCTGACGGAAAACCCCAAGCTATTGGCAGAATGGGACTATGTAAAAAATGAAGATTTGCGCCCGGAGGATTGTGCGAACGATCCCAAAAGATTTGTTTGGTGGATCTGTGCATATGGGCATAGCTGGCAGGCCAGGATCAGCGACAGGATGAAAGGGTCGTGCTGCCCCTATGATTGCGGAATGAGGATGCCCGGCTTCACGTCCCTTGCATCCGTGCGACCGGATCTCGCCGCTGAATGGGATCACGAAAGAAATGATCACCTGTCCCCGCAAGATATTTCCGCCTATTCGCAAATAAAGGTGAAGTGGCGCTGCAACAAAGGGCATAGATGGCAAGCGACGGTGTCGTCCCGGCATCGGGGAGGCGGCTGTCTGCTGTGCCTGAAAGAGCGCTTGAATGATGGACAGTAATATAATCAGCTTTCTGGAGCAATCGGGGATTTGGCGCGAAAACTACCGCTATGCCGTATACGAGCACAAACTTGTTTTTGATGCTACAAATGCATACGCAAGGTCGTTCATCGTGGTTAAGAACCAGTACGGCGTAATCGTGCATTTTACCAGTTTTCATAATTACATCGACGCCTACACAAAAGGGGTATGCATCCCGCTGACCGGGGATGCCAAGGCTAAGATGCATTATGTATGCGCAATGCTGAATTACATTTTTATCGAAAACCATGAAACATTTGGCGTGGAACATGTTTTCAGCATCGAGAAAGAGATGCTGGACGGGTTTTTCCAAGACTATGCGTACCGAAAGCGTCCCGATGGCAGCTACAGGAGCCGCCAGAGCGTTGAAAAGTGCGTAACCGCCATAACCGGCTTTTTCAGAAAGCTGTGCCGCAGCTATGGGGGATATATGAAAATCTCGCCAAAGGATTTGTACGACGAAAAGACCGTGTTCACAAAGCGCGGGCAAGCCCGGAAGAAGCTCTCGCCAAGCTTCAAGGTGCGTGTGCCGGCATCAGAAAAGATAATACTGAGGGATATTCCTACAAAAGTGTTCCAAGTGATACTCAACCAGTCTTTCCGCTATATGCCGGAAATTGTATTTGCAATTTGCCTCCAGGCATTTGCCGGGCTTCGCCCCGGGGAGGTGTGCAATGTGCGGCAGGAATGCAGCCCATTGGGGCGTGGGCTTGCCATAACCGCCATTGGCGGGACGGTAAAGTCGGTAGAGATCGATCTTAGTACCGAGTACGTCCTTCGGAGCGACGGCGTAAAATGCGGAGGGATAAAGAAGGAGCGCCGGCAGCGGGTATACCCGGCGTTCCTCCCCGCCTTTTGCAAAGCATATGAATTTCACAAGCAATTGCTGAACGGCGGGTTTGAACAGGATTATTGCCCAATGTTCGTAGGAAGCTGGGGCATGGCGATGACATACTTTGATTACCGGGTCAAGTTCCAGCGGTTGATGACGGAGCATGTCAGGCCCGCGCTGCTCAGCCATGACGACCCGGAATGCCGCCTGTATGGGCAGCTCCTCTATGAGCGCAGGCTTGGGCTTCAAGGGCTGCGGCATTGGTATTCCGTCCAGCTCGCGCTGATGGGCGAGGATATCGCGGGATTGCAATACTGGCGGGGCGATTCAAGCCCTGAAAGCGCGTTGGTGTACCTGCAAAACAAGGGCGACCTTATCAAAGAGCTTTCGCTGGCGAACAATATGCTGGCTGATTTTTTGACAAGCGAGGGGGGCAGGCTTTATGGCAAACAGCAATGACGAGGCCATGAGCATCTTCTCGCTTGTCGACGGTCTGTCATCAGCGAACTCACAATTCTCACTGCAAAAGAAAAAATGCCGCAAAGACTTTCTTGAATTTATGGAGGCAAACGGCTATTTCGGCATTAATAAGATGGGGTCGCCCGCGCCCGATTGCCTTGATGATGACGAAGGCTTGCGGATTATCCTCAGACAGAGCGATGCCGAACGCATACGCCCGAATGTCGAATTGTGGCTGCGTTCATATGGCGCGGGGAGCGACGAAAAACTCCGACTGCTGACAGAGCGGCTGAAAACGCTTTTCCCTGAGACCGGGGCATTGTTCGGCGACTTCATGGACTATGCCCAAACCGACAGCAACGTGGCATGGAAGCTCGCCGATTATCTGTGCTTTGCCCTAGACAGCGAGATTTGCGAAATGACAAGCGAAGATCTGGACATTTTGGCGGCAGGCATGGACAGGGATCTGCCGTTATCCTCGGCGGCGATGTTTTCCGGGTTTCTGATGTACGGGCGGGAATGCGGGCGGCTGTCAAACGGATGGGCATACAGCTTCAATTCCCGGCGCATGACAGAGCCGGACGGCGCATATTCCACGCCGGACTTCCTGAAAATGGCCTATGTCGTTTTCAACGATGAAAGCTGGATGGACAACGGCTTGCTTGAAAAAGCTTTGCGATCCGGAAGGGACGCCAACCTATGGCTTTTTGTGGCCTGCCATTTCATCTGCGGATGGCGGGGGACGGATATTGTCAGGCTCCCAATGCCGACGCTCCGGGAAAGCGGGGAATCCATACGCGGCATGATTGCCGAGGGGCGTTTTGATACAGGGGGCTTCATAAACGAGTTTGAGTTCAGGCTCCGGTATGCCCCCATCACGCCGCAAAAAACCGAGATGTATGCAGATGTGCCTGATTTGAAGCTGTTTGTGCCGGAAAGCTTTCGGCATCCTTTTGGCATTATCTTAGCCGCTGCGGTATCGCATTGCGGATCGGTAAAACCCGGCGGGGAATTCTTGCGGAAAGCCGGCGACAGGCCGCACGTTATGTCTTTCTTCGGTGAAGGGTTTGTCAAGGCTTGCAGCGGGCGCGGGTTCAGTTCAAGGAGGGCGAACAAATCTTATCTCCAAGGAATCGAGATGGTGGCGGACACTTCCGACAGCCGACCCAAAGGATATATGCTTGCTGCGCTTGCGCGGAGCCACAAGGGGGGCTACGGCACCCTGCCGGAAACGACGGATATATATCTGAGGGACGCAAAGTTTGCGGGATACCGCCCGGAGTTCATTGCAAGGGAAATGTTCGAGCGCGGCGTATTCGGCTTCATACCGGCCCTTATGATGGAAATGTATGCCGAGGGCGGTTACACAGATTTGCCAATCCCCGCCCAGACAAAGGCGTTGGCCGTAATTGGCATAGAAGCTGCCGGATTGGAAGGCATTGCAAAGTCCGTGGATTATTCGCTGGCGAGTGCGAGGAACGCCATTTCCGAAGTCATGAAACGCCCCGAGGACATACGCGGCAGCATAGCGGATATACTGCAAAACATTGCTTCCGGCAACGCACCGGGCAAACAGGAGGGCTTTTTATGCCTGATGACGGCGTCGGGCTCGGTTTGCCCGGACGCGGACCGGGCCTGCTGCATCGGCTGTGGGTACGAAATATATACGAAAACCATGCTTCACTGCCTGTCGAAAGAGTATGCGCGGCTGCGCGCGGCAAAGAACGGGGAAGACGCACCGGAAGCGGAACGCAGCGCCAAGATACTGAAAGAGGCCGTCATGCCGGCAATCGATGAAATAATCAGCTCAATAAAACTATTGTATCCCGGCGCGGACGTCAAAGCCATGCTCAATATAACGAAAACGGGGGCGCTGCTATGCTGACAGCCAAAATATTCGGCAATCAAGACGGCAACTATGACCGGTATTATGCCGTTGCGGGGATTGACGCCGAAGCACTGAGCCATGCCAAAAACATATTTGAGGCCTATCGCGGAAAAGGCGTGATCCTCAATGAAAGCTTCAAAGATGACGTTTGGGTCGTTACAAATCAGTTGCGAAAAACGACGCTGCGCTTCTGCCCGAATGAAGTCTCGTTTCAACGATATGGCAAGAAGTGGCTTAGGTGCGGCTGCCATAATTTTGTGGACGGCGTTAAGGCTTATGTGATTTTTCAAATGGGAAGCGTTGGATTATCCGGAATAAAAGCGATTTCAAACAGGCTCGTGTCATTGGTTGAAAGCCCTAACGACGTTTTGCCGGCAGACAGTCATGTGATTGAGTTTTTGAAGCTCTTGCCGGGAACTGAAACAAAGGACCAAGTTATTGAAGATTTGGAAGAACGGTTATTGTTCAGCCGCAAGCGGGATGCCAAAGGCAAACAGCGCATCTTGTCAGAGTTCGAGAATTATTTCAGATTTAATGACGCTATGGAAAGCTTTTGGCAGGATGCCGGCAGCAAAGAGAAGCTGTTCTACTTCCCCCTGTATCTATGGTGGACGCTGACTGCAATCCTTCCGCTCAGGGCGACCGAGTTTCTGCTTACCCCAAGGGATTGCCTTGAGAAGAAAAACGGCGAGAACATACTGGCGGTGAGGCGCTCCGCGCTCAAAGGCGGACAGGGAAAGGTGCGCTACAACATCGACGGGGATTATATGCTGATGAAATACTCCATCCCCGGCAAGATGGCGGCAGGGATTGAATGGTATCGCGAAGCGACCGCGGACATGCCGATATCCGATTTGGGGACGCTTTTCCTGCATTCCCCGCATTATTCATTTTTTAGCAGGGGCGCGCCAGCAGGCAGCATCTATTACACATACCAAAACCTGTCCACTTGCCTCAGAAGGTTTCAAGAGGATGTCATGGGGATCGATTCAGACGAAAAACGGATAAACCTCGGGGATACGCGCCATTTGGCAATGATAAGCCTTATTGTATCCGGCGGCTCCCCTGTTGTCTGCAGGGAACTGGCCGGCCATGAAGATGTAAATATCAGCTCACACTATTATTCCAACATTTCGCGGTTCGTTGAGTGCGCCACTTATGAAATGCACAAAAAACGGCACGGCCGCCGCAACGCTGATATACTCAGCCGCAGGTCGGTTGCTACAGGCGCATCCGTGGAGGTAGGCGGCGGGCGCTGCGACTCGGCGGCGTATGTTGCCGGGAATATCAGCGACTGTATCCGCAGCATGGGGGAAAACGGCGAGTTGGGGCAATGTATATGCTGCCCCCATTTTATCGACGGGGAGCGCGGCAGGCATTTTCTGTTCTCTGATGCTGGCGAGAAGAAAAAGCGGGTCGATGATGACAGCAATTACCTGATGCGTGTGTTGGAGATGGCGAGGAAAGGGAGGGGCTGCAACGAGGATATACGATCGGCGCTCCTGAAGCTTCAGCACAGCAGTTCCCGGTACAGCCGGTGCCTGCTTGAGAATATGGAGGGAATGTGATGGCAAGGCCAAGGAAAATGACGACGGAGCAGATGATTTCCGTAGTAGATTCGTACTACCTTGCACGGGCGGAGGGCAACGAGAAACGCCTGAAATGCAGCCTAATTGCCGCTTATGCCGTCGAGCTTGGCTATCAGGCGGAAGGGTATGATTTCGCGAGGAATACGGACGTTCGCGAACATATAGAGCGCATTAAGTGTTTCGCGGAGGTGGAAGCCGATCGCCGACAGACGGGAAAACCAGTCGTACACGCATATAAAAGCCTTGATATCGACGGATTTATCCGCAGCAACAAGGAAAACGCGAAGCTTGCGAAGGCGTTGGCAGAGCTAGACGCATATTGGAAACGGGTATATGAGTATGCCGAAAAGACCGCTGCCCAGAACAAATCTCTGATGAAAGAAAAGACCGGCCATGAATCCATGCTAAAGGCGGAAATTGCGGAACGCGACAGCGTAAATGCTGACAATGCGGAACTTTCTGCCAATAATAACAAGCTTGTCGCCGAGAACAGGTATCTGCGGAAAATGCTGCGCGTGTACCTGTACCCCGCCGTTGCAAACGAGATATTGATGCAGGAGAAAGCGCTGAAAGAATGCGATACCCAAGCAACGGAGGCGGCCGTGAGGGATATGACCGAGTTCAGCTCCCCGCAGTCTCTGCGGGAATCAGCGTCAAGCGACGTCGAATTGATGTCGGAGGAAGATCTTTTTCTGCAAAAGATGTGGGAGCTGTGCGATGAATAAGCGGGTTCGAGTGATTGATCGCCGTGATTTGATGGATCAGTGGGACTTTGAAAAAAACACGGCAGATCCGGCGCACCTTACAGTTGGCTCCGGGCAAAGGGCATGGTGGATTTGCGATAAAGGTCATTCGTGGGAAGCTGAGGTAAAGGGTCGGGTTCGAGGCACAGGTTGCCCGTACTGCGCCGGGAAAAAAGCACTTTTGGGATTTAACGATTTAGAGACGTGTCGCCCTAAACTCGCAGAAGAATGGGATTATGAAAAAAACAGATTAACTCCGTCGCAGGTCACTTTTGGTTCAAAAAAGCGGGTTTGGTGGATTTGTGATACTGGGCACTCGTGGGAAGCAACGATTGGCTCACGTTCAAACGGTAGCGGATGCCCTGTATGCGTCGGCAGGACTGCGTTTGCGGGACACAACGATTTGCATACGCTAAGGCCGGATTTGGCGCAGGAATGGAACTATGATAAAAATAAGGTTCCGCCTTCTCAATTCACAGTTGGCTCAAGCAAAGCAGTTTGGTGGTTATGTGAAAAAAGACACTCATGGAAAACATCAATAGCCAACAGAAGCAATAAGAAGACTGGTACCGGTTGCCCTTATTGTGCGGGAAAGGTCGCAATCCCCGGCGTAAACGATTTGCAGACACTCAATACACGACTCGCAGCGGAATGGGATTTTGAGAAAAATGAGATTTTACCATCTGACGTCACGCTAAGGTCGAACAAGGAAGCGTGGTGGATTTGCGGAAAGGGTCATTCATGGAAAGCGACGGTTGATACCAGGAGCATAGGCAGAGGTTGCCCGTATTGTGCCGGGAAGAGGGTACTCGAAGGATTTAACGATCTCCAAACGCTTAACTCAAAACTTGCACGAGAGTGGGATTATGACAAAAATAAACTTCTTCCAACACAGGTTACGACAGGTTCAGGAAAGATGGTCTGGTGGATTTGCGAAAAAGGCCATTCTTGGGAAGCTAAGGTTTTACACAGAAATTATGGAAGCGGTTGTCCACACTGTTCAAAACATTATGAGCGGAGAACGCTGAATAAACTGAGACCACTAAGCGGTCAACTTATCGACGAGTGGGATTACGAAAAAAACAAGCGCATACCGTCACAGGTTACATCTGGGTCGGATCAGTATGCTTGGTGGAAATGTGCGAAGGGCCACTCTTGGCGGGCGAAGATTCAGAGAAGAAGTAATGGCGCAAAGTGCCCGTACTGTTTGGGGAGGCGCGTATTCTCAGGGTTTAATGACCTTCAAACACTTAATCCAATGCTTGCTCAGGAATGGGACTGGGGCATGAACAGGCTGACGCCAGATCAAGTGCTTATTGGCTCAACCAAGCCCGTGTGGTGGAAATGCGCAAAAGGGCATTCTTGGCAATGCTCGGTTACTAAACGACACTCTGCGGGATATGGCTGCCCGTATTGTTCCGGGCAACGCGTACTCGAAGGATTCAACGACCTCCTAACATGTAATCCTGAACTTGCAGACGAATGGGATTATGATAAAAACGATTTGCTGCCGACGCAAATTACACTTGGATCGGATAAAAAGGTCTGGTGGAAATGTAAAAAAGGGCATTCTTGGGAAGCGGTTATCAAAAGCAGAAAAATCGGGAGGGGATGCCCATATTGTATCGGACAGTTTCCGTATACTCCGAGATGCGTAAAATGATTCTCCCGCAAAGGTTTAAGCATCACAAAAATGTAAAGGAGCATGGTGATCATGATAAACATTGCCAAATGCGATAAAGGTAATAAAGCCCACTTGCGCAATGAATTGAGAGAATATCTGTTGACTGTCGGCGACATTACGGACGACGAAAAGAATAACCTGTATGAATGGGTCGCATCCGGCAATAGCGTCTACGATAATCCTCACTATTACAGCGATGATAGGGGTAATCCGATGGACTATATCAGCACAGTGCGCGTTATTAAAGAGCAACTTGCGGAGATGGAGTCTTTGCAGTTATGTCCGGTAGAAGAACAAATGTTGGATGAAGAAATAGAGCCGCCGTTTTGACAGCCTCAACGGATGTTTTTACTCCATGTATTAAAGCACAGAGCTTGTCGGCTCTTTTTACGGCACAGTATATGGCTCTATAAGTAAAACCTTAACAAAGTCATCGGACACTTCAAATTTGATAAATAGGTTGCAATTGTTGTCTATGATCCCAAAAGATTGGGATGCATCACTTAGCTCGGTGCTTTCGATTTTGTTAATAATAGCACTCTCAACAGAGGTGCGTAGCTCGTCTTCCTTGACAATACCAACCACAGATGACGCAAATAAAAAAGAGTATGATTGAGAAGAACGAGTATGTATTTCGTGCGTATCATTGCTTGATAAACTTAACGGGATTACTACGAGAACAAGAATGATAAAGAGACAGATAAGCGCATTTCGCATACACTCGTATGAAGAAAAAACGTAGTTGTTGCGAATTGTGTTCTTTCTCTGATTCTGCGCTATACATATATCGTAGTCGTCCCTAAGTATTTTCCCACCTGATGCGAAACTATTCAGCTTGACCACATATATTTCGTTTTCGCTGATCAATAGATGAATAACAAGTATTCCCGCAATAAGCATATACGCAACCGTAATCACAAATAGCACAAACATAATCCATGACAAAACAGGATAAGGGTATTTTTCGTTGAGAACGGATAATACTCCATAAGCTCCCATGATTAAGGTGATAGATATGGAAACACCAATGATATTTGTTTTCGCCTTATCTTCCAGCTTATCTTTTACCTGAAGAGTACCCATATATTGCTCTTTTAGTATTTCTATGCTGAGCGCATCAGGATCCTTAACATGAATAAGAACTCCTTCAGGGCCGATGTACTCACCAGTTTCATTTTCGGGATTCATTTTTTTGCGAACAGTCTTGTTCATTTTATGATTGGCTATCATAGGGAAAACTGCATCCATTAGCATACCCATCAGAACCTCCAGTCACCATATAATCCACAATAGCTTTGTCTGTAGGGATTCCAACATTTGAAGAAAGCCAGCCCCATTCCCCGGTAGGGTTAATTTCAATGAAGTAATAGGTATCGCCAACCAATGCAAGGTCGATGCCACCAAATGCCAGACCAAGGCTTCGCGTTAAGCCCAAGAGTTTCTGTTTGACAATTTGTGGCAGTTCAACCGATGTGTACTCAAGGTTATCTTTATTACTTTTTCGCCAATCGCCTATCAGTGCTTCACCATTTTTTGTAATTGATACGGCAAAGATACTATCCCCTACGACTGTAACTCGAATATCTATTTTTGAGGATAGATATTCCTGAATAACAATAGGTGCTGCTTTGATTTCCGCATGAAGCAATTCTTGCCCGCTAACCATTGTGGAATAAGTGAACATCTCTTTACCGTCATCGTAAAAAAGGGCTGTGTCCAGAGATTTTACAATATACATATCATTCGAAATAATGCTCTGTGGTAGTGTGTTTCCCATGTATGTTTCAGGAACAGAAAGACCGCACTCTGTCGCAGTTTTAAGCTGATACAGCTTGTTTTCTGCTCTATAAATTGCAACTGGATGATTTATCCAAGACGCTCTATCAAGAACGATGAGATTCCTGATAAATGCGCTCCACTGACTTCGCTTTAGTTGCTCATCAACACTATAAGCCTTTCCTGTAGTGCGCAGAAAAACTGGTGCTCTGAAATAAACTGACTTTACCGATTTTGCACTCAACAAATACGACATACCGCCTAGAGCTATTTTCATCGCATCATCTTGTAGAGAATACACAATCTCATATTCAATGAAGCGATCTCGATTCATCCTAAGATATTTCAGCCCTCGTTTTTCAAGTTCGATGCATATTAAGTCGCTTGAATAATCTATAGTGTTTGATATCACTAAATGACTGACTTCATTCACCCTTCTGATCCTCGCCCGTTTCTCGATCAGCCTTTTTTGTTTGAGGCCGGCGGGGATCGTCACTTAACATCATTATTTCACCAGTGTCGGTATTCCTCCAGTACCCACGTTGCTCCGCAAATGAATAGTTTTCTGGCATCGGAATCTCATTAGGTTCGGTATAGGAATGTGCTTTCTCCAACAAAATATGTTTTCTCATCAGTAAAACTCCTCGCATAGTTATCAAATTTTGTAAATTCTCGTTTTCGCCAATATACAATCACGTAACTGTCTCCGCAGCATACTAGTGCATCAGATGCTACCACAGGATGGATGTCAAACCAAGACCCCATTATAACTTGCATAGTGTACTCCCAAGTAAAACAATACAGCGAACGAGGTGTTTGAATAATCAAAAATATCCAAGTGACATCACACCCTAGTGGTTTCTGAAATCTACAAAACTATATTATCACAACATACAAAGAGAATCTACAAAAATATCGTTACTCATTATGTAGATTCTCTGTTGTTTTGTTGATCAACGGCACACAATCTACAAAACCCTGTTTTCTCTGACGCCGCAAGGCTTTTGGAGTGTTTGGAGTTTTGTAGATAAAATTTAAGTTATTAGGCGGAAAACGCATAGCGCAGCCATTTCAAGCGGCGGCAGATTGATTTCTGCCGCCGTAACTTTTTTATTATGGAGGACGAT
>Ga0099364_10013514_pt1 | contig 10944 bp, 7 predicted proteins | sample TergutTh196P3_FD_73070 | JGI IMG/M metagenome (GOLD analysis project Ga0099364, IMG submission 73070) | Microcerotermes parvus P3 segment gut microbial communities from Pointe-Noire, Republic of the Congo - Th196 P3 | ecosystem: Host-associated > Arthropoda: Insects > Digestive system > Gut ... | reverse complement strand
GCAAAAAGAACTGCCCAAGGTGGTCAGTCTCTACGACAAGTGGAGCCGCTACGAGCCGGAAGAGGAGGGCGTTGTAATCGCCTACGGCTCGATGTACGGCAACACACAGCAACTGACGGAGGCCGTTGCCGAGGGCATCGTTGCCGGCGGCATCAAGACGGTGGTGGTGCACAATGTGTCGAAGACGGATACCTCGTTTATTTTGTCGGATATTTTCAAGTATAACGCGCTCGTGATTGGTAGTCCCACTTACATGGGCGGGGTATATCCCTTAATCGAAAAACTGCTTTCCGCCATCGAGCATCGTGGCATCAAAAACCGGTTGTATTCCTGCTACGGCTCGTTCACTTGGGCAGGCGCCGCCGTAAAGCAACTCACCGCCTTTGCGGAAACCATGAACTGGGAATTGGTGGGCACTCCTGTTGAGAACAAGCATGCTGTTTTTGCGGAGAAATATCAGGCGGCGTTTGAGTTGGGACAGGCTATGGCGGAGCGGATGAAAAACTAGAAAAAATAAAATTAGGTTATGAATTATAAAGATAAATTTCAACGAGCAGACGCAGAGGCATTCAATGCTTCTATTGCAAACGACATTCTTACAAAAATGAAGGATCTTCGTCTTAAAGCAAACGAAAATATGAAAAGACGATGGGTATGGGAATTAATGCAAAATGCGAAAGATGTCGCACAGCGAGACCTGCCAGTAGAAATCAAAATTAATTTATCGGATGACAAATTGATTTTCAGCCATAATGGTAAATGTTTTACAGCAAATGACATTACTTTCCTAATCAGACAAGTATCAAATAAAGACAGGGAAGCAAGCGAACAAGAATTTGACCACAAACCAACAGGAAAATTCGGCACAGGTTTTCTTACTACGCATTTATTGTCAGAACAAGTGGAAATCAAAGGAGTTGCCAAAGAACCTGATTTAGATTATCGACAATTTGTATTACCACTTGACAGGAGCGGTAGAACAAAAGACGAAATTGAACAAAGTGTAAACAGTTCGATAAAAGTCAGAGACACGCTTGACGAAGAACCTGCATATACCGATTTTAATCACAAGGATTTTAATACAATGTTTTCTTATAATCTTAATGATGAAGGTAAACAAACGGCAGAGATTGGAATAAGCGACTTGCGAATTTCATTGCCTTACACCTTGGTCTTTTCTTCAATGATTAAATCAGTAAACATTGTAAATCAAAACCTTGTTTATGAAGTTGTGAGCAGAAAATTTTTGAATGATGATATAGAGTTGTATAAAATTGCAATGAGACATAACGGCAATTCTGATGAAATTAATATTATAAAACTGACAAACAATGATGTTTCTATTGCTATTGAAATAGAATATCAAGATGAGCGTGTATTCGTAAGAGAATTTGCGGAAAACCTACCACATCTTTTTTGTGATTTTCCGTTAATTGGAACGCGAACATTCAATATGCCGATGATTATAAACAGTTCTTTCTTTAATCCAACCGAACCTCGCGACGGTATTTGGCTGACAGATAAAGATTCAGAACCAGAAGTTGCACAAAACAAAGAACTCTTTCGCGAAGCAATCAACTTATATTACAAATTGCTTGACTATGCGGTTGAAAATAAATGGGGAAACTTGTACAACTTGGCAAATACTAATAACGCAGAGGAAAAAGAATGGTTTTCAAAAAGTTGGATAGAAACTATTTTCCAAAAACCAACTCGTAATAAACTTAATACTTTGCCTATTGTCGAGTTGGAAAACGGAGAACTTGTCTCAATTAAAAACAACGAGGGGAAAGACAATATTTATTTTCCACACGATACAAAAGAAAATGTAAGAGAAAAAATTTGGGAATTGGAATACAAACTATTTCCAAATAAAATTCCCGCCAAACGCGATGTTCATAATTGGGACAAAGTATTATGGTCGGATTGTTTCAAAGATTCTATCAAAGCCGTTACGGAGTTTATACAAGAAAAAGGAACGATAGAAAAACTTGCGGAAAGCACCAATAACAATACAGAGGAAGCAATAGAATGGTTAAATGAGTATTATGACTTATTGAATTTTGAAAACACATTCATTCAAGAAATAATCAATGACAAATATGCTGTAATTCCAAATCAAAACGGAGTATTTAAAAAGCGTACAGAATTAAATATTGATCGCAATATTGATGAAGAACTTAAAAATGTTCTATCTATATTGGAAAATGACCCTAAAAATTATCTTCGTCATAAAAGTATTATTACCAAAAGTAAGTATAAGGAGGAAACAGAGGGGACAATATTATACAATACAAAATCCCAAGAAAATATCATTGAAGCAATCAATAAAACTCTTCAATATGGCAATAATACCAATAGTGGTAAAGCAATAAGTTATTTGATAAGTTTGTTTTGTAATGATGATAATTTCCCAAAGCACCGTGAAACATTGTATAATTATTGCAAACAATTAAAAATTGAATTACAGGAAAAGAAATATCTTACCAATTGGAGTGATACAATTTGGGTAAATTGTGATACACCAAGGATTAAGCGATTGATAAAAATTGTTAGTGAACAGGGAAACCTTTTGGGACTTACTAAATTCAATTAACAAATGCAACTATAAGTAGCAAAAAAACCTTCGGGGGCTAGCCCCCGAAGGTTTGGGAAAAAATGACTACTTTTACAGTTGCAATGAAAAAAGCACATTTAACCCAGGCACAAAGATACACAATTTCTGTCATGTACAGGCAAAAGTGTAGTCAAAAAATGATCGCCGAAGCGATCGGAAAAGACAAATCTGTGATAAGCAGAGAGTTAAAAAGAAACGTAAACAGTCATGGTAGATACACCTTTGAGCATGCCCAAGATATGGCTGATTTGCGAAAAGAACGTATGAAAAAGCCCCGAAAACTGCACCGGAGGCTTAAACAGAAAATCATCGACTTGATCAAGCAGGGTTGGTCGCCACAACAAATCGTAGGGCGGCAAAAACTCGAAAGCCAAGAGGTTGTCTGTCATGAAACCATCTACAAGATCATTCGGGAAGACAAGGCAAATGGCGGAACTCTCTACAAATACACCCGACACAAACTCAAACATCGAAAACGACCAGTGAACAAACACATCCCCATAAAAAACAGAATATCCATCGACCTTCGACCAAAGATAGTCGACACCAAAGAACGCTTTGGAGACTGGGAAATAGACACTATCGTGGGAGAAAATAATAGGGGGGCTATTGTGACTTTGGTCGAAAGACAAACGGCGTTTATGATGATGGAAAAACTCGAAAACGGCAAAAATGCAAAGGAACTCGCTAAGGTTGTAATCCGCATGCTTACCGGATATCTCAAGGATGTTCACACCATCACCGGAGACAACGGAACCGAATTTGCAGACCACCAGACCATCGCACGAAAACTAAAAACGCAGTTTTTCTTCACACATCCATACTCCGCTTGGGAAAAAGGTCTGATCGAAAACACCAACAAACTCATCCGGCAATACATCCCAAAGAGAACCAACTTCAATCTAATAACCAATCAGAAAATCAAAGAAATACAATATGAAATCAACAATAGACCAAGACAAAATCTAAATTTTTATTCACCAAAAGAAAAGTTTTTCCTATCTTTGCACAACGGAGTTGCATTTGATTGTTGAATCTACCCTTACTGCATTTTTGGAGTTGGAGTCCGAAAGTAAAACTATTGAATGGCTGAACGAATTTATTCAATTTGTCAAAGAAAGAGGTTTGATTGAGGAATTGAAACAGAAAGCAACTCCGATAATTCCAAATCAAAACGGAGATTTTATTCCTTATGAAAACTTGATTTCAGATTGTGGAAATTTGGATGAAAACTTGAAAGATATTTTAGAACTTTTAGGCAATTCCATACGAAAAGAACTTATCAATAATTCCATTTTCTTTGAATTGCCAAAAACGGCGGAAAGAGAGCAAAAATATTTTGCACAAGAAATAACTGATTTGATGAAGCCTAAATTTTCTGAAATACTTCGTAGTGAAAACACAAAAGACATTTTTAAACGAATGTATTTGTGGATTAGCAAAAATGATGAAAAAGCAAAAGAGTTGTTCCCATATCTGCATAAAAACAAGTTTAAACTTTTTGATGAAGAAGAAATTGCAACACTATTTAACAAACAAGAAGATATTGTAAATGAAATTGCAAGATTAAAAGAAGAAAACAGTAAACTAAAAACCAAAAACGAAGAATTGGAAAAACTTCTTGCGGAAAAAGAACAGATTGAAAAAGAGAAAATAGCGTTAGAAGAAAAACTAAAAGAATTAGAACTAAACAACCCCGAATCTACTGAAATTCAACATATTCAAAACAAGATCTGTGAGATTAACAATCAGATTAACCCAATAGAAGATATTATTATCGCAATTGAAAGTGGCTACAACGGTTTAAGCAAAAACGACCAAATAGAAACAAACCGTGAGGCAAAAGAAATTGTTAAGGAACATTTAGAACATGAAGGTTTTGAGTTTACAAATGGGATTGATGGCTATTCGACAATAAATGGCGTACAAAGAGATAGCATAGAATATCCTCTTGTTGTGAAAAGTTATAAGTATAAAGATGTCCCCCTAAAAATTGGAGCAAATGAATGGATACAATTAATGAAGCCAAACTCAATGTTTTGGGTGCATTTTGGCAACCGCAGATTAGGCTGTTTGAAACTCTATGATTTATTAAGAAAGCAAGACAAATTATCGCTCAGTTTCAATACTGAAAATCTTGATTCTGGGAATAGGTTGGAAAATTTTGCCGAACTGTTGCATTATTTCAAAGATGTACATTTTGATTTCAATAGTATAACACCTGATAATTATAGCATAGCCGACAATCTCAACGATTACCGTTTTGCCGAACGAAAAACTGAAGAAGATTTAACTCCCGATAATGACGATTTGTTATGATATACACCCGTCAAGAACACTCCCAATTTCTTGAAGAAGAACTTCGAGCACAGACAGAGGCATTTAAACAAAAATTAGACACTTCTGCTACTTTTCTTTTACAGGAAAAGGAAGAACTTTTTGTCGCTCAGTTTCTGAAATTTGAGAACGGAGAAATGATTTTAAAATTTTCAAACAAACGAGGATTACCTCGCAAGGGAGATTATTTGTATTGTTTTACCGTTCCAAAAGAATTGCGAGATTATCGAACTTGGGGAAATAAAACTTATGGCGACCTTGTAAAAGCGAAAGGGAATTTTACCGAAACGGTATGTATATGGCAAGCCCCCTTGAAAGATGAAAAAGATTTCTGCATCGCAGGATTTCGTGGTGTTGATTTGGAATTTGCCGTAAATATTTCGGAAGCCGAAAAAATGATTTTACTTTTGGGTCCGAACCAACCACCCTTTGAATATACTGCCAATCTTCAAAAAATTGTGCAAAATAATTTTTCTGAACCTGTAAATCGAATTTTAGACCAAGATTTTCAAAAATCAGATTGGATCCCGGTATTGATAGACGATAATAGTAATATCTCTGCATTTATCATAAATCAGTTGCGGTTATGCGATAGTTTAATTCTTATTGGGCCACCAGGAACGGGAAAGACCTATCAAATTGCCGAAATTTGCAAAACTTTGTGCGAACAAGGAAAATCAGTTTTGGTAACAGCGTTAACGAACAGGGCGTTGATAGAAGTTGCCGAAAAACCAGCACTAAGAGAAATGTTGAAAGAACACCGTATTTTTAAAACAAAACTTTCGACAGATGAAGCAAAAAATATTCCTGATTTACAGCAAATAAAAGAAATTAGTCCACAGCCCCATAATTTGATTTTATCAACTTTTTACATTACAAGCAGCGAAGCAACAAATATAAATGACGACCCGCCTTTCGATTATGTCATTGTAGACGAGGCAAGTCAGGCTTTGCTTGCGATGTTTGGTGCGGCTAAACTTTTGGGAAAGAAAAACATTTGGATTGGCGACACAAAACAACTTCCGCCTGTTGTATCATTAAACGAAGATAAAGTAAACAAGAAAAATTATGGCGTGTTGGTTGACGGGCTGAAAGCATTGTCGGATATTGCGTCAATACCTATTTATCAATTAACAGAAACATACCGTTTACCACAAAGAGCCGCCAAATATACAGGGCTATTCTACAATAACAGTTTAAAGTCAAAAGCAAAAACAGGTCTTCAGTTTTCGTATTCGGATATGTTTTTTGAAACAGCCAAATTTTTTAATCCGCAAGGAGGCTCCACGCTGATAAAAACTGACTTGGAAGTTGGCAACAAAAAACCAAAGAACATTTCAAAAATCGTAGTAGAATTAGTTGCCAGTTTATTGACTTTAAACGAAAAATTGCATATTTCCGTTCTAACCTATTTTATAGAAACGACCAAAGCATTACAAAAAGCAATTTATCAAACCGTTGGAAATCAAAAAAACCTACTCATTGAAACCGTTTCACGGGTGCAAGGTTTGACAACAGATGTTACCATTTTTGTAATTCCAAATTCAGGATATAATCGCTCACTTGAAAAACGCTTGTTCAATGTAGCGACAAGTCGTTCAAAAAGACACACAATCATCATTGCCGACAAAAATGTGATTACTTCATATCCTCATATAGACGATAATGTAAAAGAATATTTGCAAAAATTAAACGAGGAATTTTCTTTTTATGTGCAATCCGATTTCAAGATGTTAGAAAGCAATAACAACGATGGAGTAAAAAGCCAAGATGAAGAGCAAATTGAAACCTTGAAACCTGACACAGACACGGAAAAAAAAGTAGGGATTAAAGTTGTTGGAAAAATAAACCTTTCACAATTTGAAAAGCCGAAAAAAGAAATCCGCAAAGACAAGGAAAATCTTTATATTATTGACACCAATGTATTTGTAGAGTATCCCGAAATAATATCAAAAATAGAAAAAGGCTATACGGTTATTCTTTCAGCAAAAGTGCTTGACGAGTTGGATAAACTGAAAAGCACATTAGATGATCAAGGAAAAACCAATGTGCAAAAAGCGTTAAAATCAATTAATCAGAATATTGACAAGAGAGATATTAGATTAGAAATTGCTGATTTATCCTTATTACCTCTCGACTTTAATAAAAGGTCGCCCGACAATTTTATACTTTCTGTCGCATTGAAGTACAACAACGAAAATCCGATATTGCTTACTTCTGACAATGGATTGCAAATAAAAGCCAAAGGTCTGAATATTACAACAATAACTCTTAGAGAATTTTTGAAACAGTCAAGATGAGGTAGAAAAAAAACGACAGATAACGCCCGTGCGGGACAATACAATGCAAAAAGAAAAAACAATCAATACAAAAAGAATATGAATAACTTACAAAATCGTCCAAAATTCACACCTGAAAACATAAATGCGTTGTCCCCTGACGAAGTGTTTGTTTTTGGCAGCAATCTTGCCGGACGACATGGAAGCGGTGCGGCACGAGCCGCATTAGATAAATTTGGAGCAATCTACGGACAAGGCGTAGGTTTGCAGGGGCAAAGTTATGCTATACCAACAATGCAAGGCGGTGTAGAAACGATTGTGCCCTATGTTGACGAATTTATTGACTTTGCGAAAGCACATCCTGAAAAATTTTTCTACGTTACTCGAATAGGTTGTGGTATTGCAGGGTTTAGAGATGAAGAAATAGCCCCACTTTTTGAAAAAGCACGGAATTTAGACAATGTATGTCTTCCGGAGTCGTTTGTTCGTTTACAATGTGAGCAGTCTAAAAGTTGCATAGCGCAAGAAATTGAAAACAAACAACAGTTTGACCACATTCAATGGCTCAAAAGATTTCAAATAGCATCTCAAAACAAAAGAGGATTTCGAGAAGAAAGAAAAGAGATATTTGAAGGAACTGTAAAATATGTTCAGCAAAACGGATATTATATTGGGAGCAACCACTTTGCCATTGATAATGATTGTATCGTTTCTGAATACTTTAATAAACCTCAAAAATTATCGCAATCCGCAAAATATGATACAATGTTTTCCGTTATAAATGCTGATTGTTTAGAAACATCTGAAGTGTTGCTAAATTCCGGTTTTAATCCGTGTGTTTTAAATTTAGCAAGCAGACAAAATCCCGGAGGTGGGGTATTAAAAGGTGCAGGAGCACAAGAAGAAAATTTGTTTAGAAGAACAAATTTATTTATGTCGTTGTTTCAATACGCCTCGTATGCCAATGAATATGGTATTAAGAAGAGTGAATACAGTTATCCTCTTGATAGAAATACAGGGGGTATATACACAGAAAACGCGACTGTATTTAGAAGCTCAGAAAAGAATGGATATTGCTTGCTAAACAAGACTTTTAAGATGTCATTTGTTACAGTTGCAGCACTAAGTCACCCACAACTGATAAAGAAAGATAATCTGTTTTATTTAATAGATGAACTCATTGAGCCAACCAAAGAAAAGATCAGAACAATTTTGAGGATTGCAGGTAAATACAAGCACGACAGTTTAGTTTTAGGTGCTTTTGGTTGTGGCGCGTTCGCAAATCCACCCAACCATATAGCAAGATTGTTTAAAGAAGTATTTTTAGAAAGTGAATTTTTTGGGGTGTTTAAATATGTTGTGTTTTCAATCTTTGAAGACCATAATAGTGGATTAGAACACAATCCATACGGCAATGTATTACCCTTTTTTGAAGTGTTTAACGAACGAACAGCATAAACAAGAGAAACCTCCATGAACAAAAAGCTCAAACAAATAACCACCTACACATTGTTCTCCTTCATCACAAATGTCGTATATGGGTTCATCTTGTACTTTGTGTTTACGTGGTTAAGCGGATATTCGCAGCTATACGCCTATATGGGCAATCTTGTGCTGATTATTGCTGTTTTAGCAATAGATGAATATACGCTGAAAATGTTGCAGTCAGAGAAGTTTGTTGCGAAACTGAAGAAAGAAAAAGATCCCGAGAAAAGTTATCGATTCATTCAACAGGCACTTAATAACATTGGCTCTTTCAAGGCAGATTTGTATTTGTTTTACGTTATTGTTTTGGTGCTTTCGCAAGTCGTGCAATTTTACCCCACGTTGGTAGGTGAAAACTTGGTTAACTTCATTCTTGCAAACAACTACAGCATCTTGTTTTTAATCGCATTCGACGCGCTTATCGGACAATTTTCAAAGGACAGAACAAAGATGAAGAATATATTGGAAAAACTTAAGCAATCTTTGGATGAAAATCAAGGTTAATACGAACATCCCCAATAGCAAGACCTTGCAAAAGTAACAACCAATGCAACCCTGGAAAAAAAACACAACCCTCTTCCTAACAAGCCAAGCCCTGTCCCTGTTCGGAACGATGCTCGTTCAGTACGCCATCATGTGGCATATCGTTCTGAAAACCCAATCGGGTTCGATGATGACGCTCTACATCATTGCGGGAGTGCTGCCCACGTTCTTCACGTCGCTCTTCGGCGGAGTGTGGGCCGATCGCTACAACAAAAAACATTTGATAAACCTTGCCGATGGCTCTATTGCTGCGGTCAGCCTCATGATCGCACTCACCCTGAGTGCGGGCTACGACAGCTTCATACTCCTGCTAACAGCAGCAATGGTGCGGGCTTTGGGGCAGGGCGTTCAACAGCCCGCGGTGGCATCGCTCATCCCTCTAATCGTTCCCGAAGACAAACTGCTGCGAATTAACGGCATTTACAGCAGCATTCAGTCGGGGATATTTCTGCTTTCGCCGATTATCAGTGCATCGCTGATGTCGTTGGCACCCTTGGAAACCCTGTTTTATATCGACGTTGTAACGGCAACCATCGCCATTGCTATTCTGTATTTTCTTGTGAAAGTTGCGCAACCCCACAGTGCGGGAAGTATTGAAAACACCTCGCATTTCAGAGATTTAATCAACGGATTGAAATACATAAAATCGCAAAAATATCTCATCCGGCTTGTCGTGATATCCGTTTTCTTTTGGATTGCGATGTCGCCCGCATCGTTTCTATCGCCGTTGCAAGTCACGCGCAACTTCGGACCCGACCTGTGGCGACTATCGGCAATAGAAATAGGCTTTGCCGGCGGCATGATGTTGGGCGGCGTACTTGTTGGCATTTGGAGTTTTCGCAATAAAATATACTCTATCGGGATGGGTTGTTGTGTGTTTGGGCTGATGGTTGTACTGTTTGGCGTGTGGACGAATTTCATCCCCTATCTCGTGTGTATGGCGATTTGCGGCATCTTTTGTGTGTATTACAGCGCCCCGAACATGACGTTGGTACAGGAAAAAGTTGCACCCGATTATTTAGGGCGAGTGCTGTCGGTTTTTACGATGCTCGGAAGTGTTGCTATGCCTTTAGGAATGCTGCTTTTCGGGCCTCTCGGCGATGTCATCAACATCAACTATTTGATGATAGGAGCAGGCATCGTGATGGTGTTTTTGGGAACCTTGTTTTTTGCGGACAGAACGTTGAGGGAGGCGGGGGTAAAAAACGATGAGGTGTAGTTCGAAAATTTTGTGTATCTTTGCAAAATAAAAAAATAATAAAATGGCAAGAAAAAAACAAAACAGTACATTACCTTCATTCGATGAACTTATCATTCCGACGGTAAGGGCTCTCGTTGAACTTGGCGGTTCAGGTTCAATTGAAGAGATAAACACAAAAGTTTATGAAGTTGCAAATATTCCCGACGATATTTTGCAAATTCCACATGGTGAAGAAGGAACAATTAGCGAAGTAGATTACCGGCTTGCTTGGAGTAGAACATACTTAAAGAAATATGGACTTTTAGAAAATTCGAGTAGAGGAATTTGGGCATTATCCAAAGCTGACATTAATATTGACGCACTTAACCACATTGAAATTGTAAGGACAATTAGAGAACAAAACAAACCAACACAAATAAAAAACGAGCAAGAAAAAACAAATGAAGAATTACCTAACGAGTTAACAGAAGAAGTTTATGACA
>Ga0099364_10013513_pt1 | contig 10945 bp, 5 predicted proteins | sample TergutTh196P3_FD_73070 | JGI IMG/M metagenome (GOLD analysis project Ga0099364, IMG submission 73070) | Microcerotermes parvus P3 segment gut microbial communities from Pointe-Noire, Republic of the Congo - Th196 P3 | ecosystem: Host-associated > Arthropoda: Insects > Digestive system > Gut ... | reverse complement strand
GACTTCCTGCACCACATGGCTGTACGTCCCGAGCGTCATGCCTATGTCCGAATGCCCCATAAGGCGCTGCACTACGCGGGGATTGACGCCGTTTTCAAGCAGCATGGTCGCAAAGGTATGACGCAAGCTGTGCAAGCTCAGCCCCTCTTTATCCAATCCATGTCTCTGCAGGAATCTACGAAAAGATGATCGCAGCCCCGCGTAAGTGCGCATCCCGCCCGTCCGTGTACAGAAGACGAATTCCGAATGTCCGGGGCAAGCCTCGTCAATGAGAGCTTTCCATTCCTTGATCGCGTCCAACACCATGTCAGGTACACGGATAACACGGACTGAGGCGCGGGTTTTCGGCAAAGAGACTAAATATTTCTGACCTGTCTTATTGCCGTTTTCATCAAATTCCGGTTTGCGTGTCACGGCGCTATGGATTGCAATCGTGCCGCTAAGAAAGTCAATTCTGCTCCAGGTCAGCGCCAGCAGTTCGCCGGATCGCATTCCGGTTAACATTAGCGTAATCAGGATAGGCCGCATCACGGGCTCATTTTCAGCGGCCTTTAGTATAAGGCGGCGCAGTTCAATTGTGATCATTTTTGCGTCCTCAGACTCAGGATTGCGTTCCTCTTTGGGCATCTTTACGCCGCGTACCGGGTTGCGCAGAATCAGATCCATATTTACCGCCGTCTCAAGCGCCTGATTGAGCGTATCTCGCACACCCTGTATTGTCCGGTTTTGGTATTTGTCCGTGACTTTCATACCGGTTAGCAGTTCTTGGATGTGATATGTGGTGAGCTTCTGGAGTGGCAAAGCGCCGAACGCGGGCTCTATGTGGTTTTTGACTATTCCAATGTACCATTCCAGCGTCCGCCCGCTTACTTCGGCCCTTTTGAATCGCATTACCCAACCGAACACATAATCTCCAACCGTCAGTTTGGACGGATCGGACGGGCGCAGTCCGCGAAATGCCTCGTGTGTATTTTTGGCCACTTTTGCGGCAACTTCCTCGCGGGTTCTTCCAAGCACCGCCTTGCGATTTGGCTTACCGTCTGGCTTGTATCCGTACATAACCTGACCAACCCACCAACCGTCTTTCCGCTGATATATTGAACCTTCGTTATTTCCCCGCCGGGTTTCTTTTTTCGTTTTGCGTGGCATAATAATACTCCTTTCGGCCACGCGCACAGTTTTGCTGTAACAACAGTCTACCGTGCGCGCGGTCGCTTGACAAGCTTTAGTTTTTAATGACTTTGCCGCTAAAAGCTATGTATTCAATGACAGCTTGTTTTGATATCCGTATCTGCCGTCCGACCTTGATGCTGTGGACCGCTCCGCATCGTATCAATTCGTAAGCGGTATTGCGTCCGATTTTCAGCATTTCGGCAAGTTCGCTTACCGTTACGACGTCGCTGAAATCGCTAAACATCGCCGTCACCGCCCTTTTCGAGCGACGCGAGGTATATCCTTGTGATTTCGTCCCGTTCATGGCCGAGCCATCTTGATACCTGCTTTCGCGCGTCGATATCGGAATACCCCCTTGCTTTCAGCGACATATACCACTCTGCGGCGCATGTATGCCTCAAACCGTGAAATGTCATCGGCCTTTTTGAATCTGGATCCCGTACTTCATCCCGGTGGGCGATGATGAAATGCTGCATGGATTTGATAGCGTAATCTGTAGGCGTCCTGTCCGGTACAAACAGCTTTTGCCCCCGCGCTGTAAGCTCCAGCAATTTTCCAAGTTCGATCCTGATGCTATCCTGTATAGGAACCGTCCTGAACTTGCCGCCTTTGCCTTTTATCGTAATTGCCATTTTGCGGACCGCGTCCTCAGCGGTAGCTGTGTCAATGCGGAAGCATTCGTGGATGCGCAATCCGGCGTAACGGGCAAGGCAGAGTATGGCGGCATAGTCCTCGCGGCCATGCTTCCAGCATATACCTATCATTTTATTGAACTCAGCGTTACTCCATGTGCGGTCGGTTTTCCCGAATGAACGCCTTTCCAAGCCTAAATCCTTGTTTGCCGGCAGCCTGTTTTTTGCCCTCGGCGTCTGGTCGTGCCAGAAACGTATGGCGGCAAGCTCGGTTTTGATAGTAGCCGCCGATAAGCCCTTGGCTTTCATGTAGCTTGCGTATGAATCAATGTGTTTTGCCCCAATGTTGGCGAGCCGCTCCGTTCTGTAATGCTCCGCGAGAAACCGGCAGAAGCGTTTCATTGCTTCATAATACCGCTGCCGAGTCTTATAGCTCCCCTGCCTGTTGTGGCGAAACAGGCTGTCCAACTGGACTTCCAGGTTTAAGTAAATTTTATCTGTTGACATGTATAAAACCTCCTCTGATGGCAAAAGGGCGCAGTTTACCTGTTGGCAGAATGCTCCGTTTCCGGCTGGTTTCCGAAACCCCAGTCGCCATCCAAGAGGGCTGTTAATACATAGGCTCTTGATTTTGCAGGTTTTTCACCATTTGGCATATCCCGGAAAGCATGCATAACCGAAACTGTCTCTGTTTAATTCCGAACCGTTTAGTAATCTGCGCCGCAATCGCTTTTTAATTAAAGCCGGAGCAAAATGCCCCGCGGCAGGCGCGAAACCGGAATGCCCGGGTGCGGTAAGAACCGCTCGCGCCGTATGGCCGCCGCCGGCGGTACGGCAGCCGGAATTTGCGATGGAGCCCCTGCGCCGTCCGTCACAGGGCGTTGAGGATGCCTGAGCCTCTCCTTGGCGACTATTCTTTCCCGCCGTCGCCCGGGGCGGTTTTATGCTTCTATTCAAGGCTGTTCACCTTCCTTTATAAATATTCCGGCCTGTATAGGCCGTTGCACTCAGCCTACGGATCGGCAGTCCGCAGGTCAATGGGGGTTTTAGCGTCAAAAAAAGGCATGTCTGACGAAGCAAATCGTCTATCATGCCAACGGGGTTTCTAAGTGTGTGAGAAGATGATGGCTGCGAAGCAATCATCATTCAATTTGAGCCGTGGCGCGGGGTGCGCCAAAATGCAAATAATATCTTTCGCTTTGCTTATGAGGAATTCTGGCAAATTGCCGAACGGTCGGTATTCTACTCCTTGGTCAAAATTGAAAAATCCGCAAAAAGGCCACGAAAACAGGCAATTTCTGCGGATTTTTGTGTCTCTCTGGCGTTTTCAGGCTGTTGACAGGTCTCTACAGGCGCAACTATCCCGTAGGAAAAAACTCAAAACCTCGAAAACTCAAAACCTTAGTACGAATTCAAGTGTAGCATGGATTTTGTGGGGTGACTACTTGAAGTTTTTTCAAGTAGAAATACAACATACAAAATGAGAACGTCTATGAAAACGGAAGCGCCGGTGATACAAAGATTAGTGCAAGTCTAAATCTGTGGAACATGGCTGCGGCTTCGGCTCTGCTCGCGTTGCCCCTCGGGTTTATTCTGTTTTCGTAGCCATTGATGACTCCAAGCCTGTTCAACGACTGCATAGCAGAACTCGCGTAATCGGCGATATCGGCCGCGTCAACGAACTGCCCCCAGGGCTGTGTCATGGTAGGGTTCAATCCAGAATAATCAGTCGCATACCGATGGAGTATCACCGCAAAATCTTGGCGGGTAATATCGTCATTGGGCCTGAACCTACTCCCATCGCCTACCACGATGCCATTTGCAAACGCCCACTGTACAGCGTTTGTGTACCACTCACCCGACGGCACATCGGTAAATGGATTAGAAAAGTGTGCGCTTACCGGCTCGCCGACCATACGATAAAGGATGGTCACAACCATAGCGCGGTTGAGATTTGCCCTCGGCTCGAATTGCGTTGCTGATGTGCCACGCATCAAGCCGTTGTTATTGATAAAAAGCACATCGTCGTAAAACCAGTCATTCGGGAACACATCGACAAATGGGTTCATTGCCGTCCAGGCGTAAGTCTCGTCGTTTCCCGCTCCTGTCACTGAAAATGTCGGCTGTATCTGTACGCTCGTTCCTCCGCTCCCGGTTATGCTTATTGACGGCTCATATGTTCCCGCTGCAAGCCCGCTGTTTGGTCGTATAGTGAAAGTTCTGGTTTGCCCCGGTGCCATCTCCGTAGTCCAGTTCGACCCTTGTGTTAGCGTCCAATTTGAGACTGAGCGCAATGTATTCAACGTCACGTTCTGAGTTCCGGTGTTCGTGATTGACACTGTTTGCGCCGGTTGCTGGGCGTATCCGAGAGCATGGCTTCCAAAGTTGGGAGTAGCCGGAGAGGCTGATAATGACGAGTTTGGCATCGTTTGAGTAAACCGCGCTTGAAGCGTTCTGTTTTGTGTTGCTGTAAAGCTCCATGTCGCGTTTGAATTGACACGCGAACTGTTTTCAAACCAGCCGTCAAAAGCCCAGCCGGTGTTTGGCGTAGCCCTCAGAGAGACATTAGCGCCACTGATAAACGAGCCTCCGCCGGATACAGAACCGCCATTTGTCGGTGATGCAGTAGCAGTGATCTCAAACAGAGTAGATTGCGAAAATCTTGCTTGAACCGTTCTGTTCGATGTAGCGTTAAAACTCCAATTTGTATTTGAGTTGACACGCTCACCGTTTTCAAACCAACCATCGAACGTCCAACCGTTATTTGGTGTAGCTTGAAGCGACACTTGTGCGTTTTGATTGAACGAGCCTCCGCCGGATACAGAGCCACCATTCGCTGGTGATGCGCTAGCGGTGACTGTAAATCGTGCTTGTCTAAATCGTGCAATAATCGCTCTGCGCTGTGTAGCAGTGAAACTAAATGTTGTATCTGTGCTTACAAGTATCGCGCTCCCATCTTCAAGCTGTTCAAACCAGCCTTCAAGCTCCCACCCACTGTTTGGCGCGGCTCGAAGCGTAACCGTTGAGTTGGATTCAACAGTGGTATACGTCCATCCGTCTGCTTGAGAGGTTCCACCGCTGGGCGTCATTGATATTGTGCCGCTATTTGGTGGCCCTGCGGTTGTGGCGATTTGTACAGTTTGTTGTTGCTGTCGTGTAAACTGTGCGTAGAGCGCTCTGGTTTGTGTAGCCGTGAAGCTATATACCGCATTTGAGCTAACTAATTGACCTGCGGTGGCTGAAGATTCATACCCATCAAACCAGCCTTCAAACACCCAACCGCTGTTTGGCGTAGCTCTGAGCGTTACCGTTGAATCAACTTCGACCAACGTCCTAAACCAACCTTCTACATCAATGCCACCACCGATTGGTGTTATTGATACCGTGCCGCCATTTTCTGGCCATGCAAAAATGGCAATCGCTACTGTATTATCTGGCCATGCAACTGCCGTCACAGGTGCAAAACCGATTATTATGAGACTTATTAAGACCATACATAATTTTTGCTTGAATGTTTTTTTTATCATGAGTTTACATCTCCTCTATATTACTATAATCGTTGTATGTCTCTTTAAAAATCTATTCTTGCTAATTCGTATTTCCCTTCAACCAGCCAATAGTTCTCAAACTCCTGTAAAGCATAATTTTTTTGAACTATACAGAAACTGCATCACCTTTTCTTGTATAATTCGCAAGAATATTTTTCGCTGGTCGTAGCCCTTGTCATTATATTTTTTGGGTTAATACCGTTGCGTTATGGTCTACCTATAACATTTGCTATATGCGCCACAGGCGACCAGTCAGTGATAAGGTTGCGTGACAAAGCCAAATTTTCCAAACGCGACAAGCCGCTCAGTACGCTTATATCACTAATTTGATTGTTTGCCGCTGCTAACCATGTCAAATTAGATAAATCTCTCAATGCGCTTATGTCGCTGACTCGATTGTTGTTCAAATTCAACGCCCATAAGTTAGTTAAGCCCCTTAGCACGCTTATGTCGCTAATTTGGTTATCACCTAAATTCAAATCTCTCAAGTTTGTCATATACCTCAGCGGATCAATATCCTCGTTTCGCAAATTTCTGTTCGACAAGTCGAGAGTAGTCAAGGTTCGGCTGTATTGTACACCGTCAATAATAACGTGAGTTTCGCTGGGTGTAGGTTCTGTTACAGTCACGGAAGCAGTACCTGATATTGAGTTGGTATGGGTGGAAGTCGCTCTAACAGTTAATGAAGCGGCTGTTTCATTTGCGGCTACAGCAAGTAATCCGTTTTCGCTTATCCACGTTTCTGTTGATTGGTTGCCTGTAACCGACCAAGATACGCCCTGTGGAGGATTATTTTGCCCCTGCACTGATGCGCTAAATTGCCGAGAATCTCCTCTCTCAATAGTTGCAGAATTAGGGCTGACAGTTACGTCGGTAACAAATGGGGTGAGGGTAATAGCAGTCTGACTCGCATTGACGGTCACGCTGCATGTTGCGGTTCTGCTGCCATCTACGGCTGTAACCGTAATTGTCGCACTGCCTGCCGCGACAGCAGTAACGACGCCCGATTGAGACACGGTTGCTACGTTTTGATTGCTGCTGGCCCACGTCACATTTCTATTTGTAGCGTTTGCGGGCGCCACCGTGGCGGACAAGTTTTCTGTCTGACCTACATTCAATGATAGGCTGCTCCTGTTTAAAGAGACGCCGGTAACTGGCGTGGACGTAGGCGTGGGCGTAGTTGTTCCGCCGCCACTTAAAAAATCAAACGTCCTTACGATAGTGGCGATGCTTTGCTCTCTTGTGTACGAGCCTCTTGGCAAAAACGTATTGTCACCAACACCTTGCATTATTCCAGTGGTCTGCACCTGTCCGACCGCATTAAACGCCCATGAGGACACTTGCGCGCTATCGGCAAAAGTTGTTTGTACACTGGTGAGCGGTCTGCCCAAGGCGTTGGCCAGACGCGAGAGCATGGTTGCCGCCTGTTCACGGGTCAGCAAGTCGTGGGGGGCAAATGTGGTCGGAGTGACGCCGACTGTGACACCGATGGCGGCGGCCTTGATGGCGTTTGAATCGCTGGTGTCATTGAAAGGGTTTGTTCCCGTTGATATTGTCCTGTTGGCAACTGTTTCATAAAGCCTGACAGTCAGCGCGGCAAACTCAGCGCGTGTGATTGAATCCCTAAGGTCTACATTCGCAGCTTGAAGGGCCGTGGTTATTAGACCCAGTCCCGCCGCTTTTTCAAGTTCGACTCTCGCCCAGGGCGAAGAGTTGCTGAGGCTAGGGATGGATGGTATTGGCAGCGGCGTTGGTGGTGTTGGTGGTGGCGTTTGTGTTGGTGTTGGTGGCAAGCCCTCCCCAGTAATTGTTTGATCAATAACGCGCCCATCAGCAAGTTGAACTCTAAAACTGAGGTTTCCACCAATCAAAGACTCAAAGAAGCTTTCCCCAACCAGCGCTCTTCCGTTCGAAAAGACGAGAGTGTCGTTGATGTAAATATCGTTCACTGGAGGCATTATTTCTTTAGTAGAAGCCACAACAACGAACTGTTCTTCCACAGATACACCATCCGTAAATGTCACCGTAAGCGTACGGAAACCTTCTTCCAATGTGCCAAGATAACTTGGCAAAAGCGTGATCTGCGTAGAACCTCTTGTGGCTGTGAAATGCACATTCTGCGTTAACAATCTGCCGTCAATCGAAACCTCGCCAAGCAGAGAAATATCTTTATCAATTGTAACCGAAAGCTCTGCTCCAGAGTCTTTTATGGCGGAAAACCCGTCAATAAAGGCAACCGAAGGTTCCTCCTGCCCGACGCCAGTGTCAACAGCCCAAACCCTGTCAAAATTCCAATCGGAAAAAGACGACTGGTTATGCATTTGGGCGCGCGTAAGAGGCGTACCTGCTGTGTTGATTCTGTTTCTACTGCCGCTTACAGATTGCATAATAAAACGATAGTTATTACCCGTGGTAGCGGATGGATTGCCGTTGCCGAGCAACCCTCCCGCATGTAAATTTCGGGGTGACGCCAGTCCCAAGCCTATAAACTCTGCCGGATTTCTCCATGTATCGGCGGTTACATTGGCAGTAGAATAACTATTTCCAATGCTGAACTGAGAACCCGAGGCTATGCTGCCTACCAAACCTCCCGCATACGAATGAGCAGAGGAAACGATTGAAGGGGTTGTTTCGGAGTACGCGAAAACCATGCCGCGCGTGTAGCTGTTATTTATCGTCACCGACGCGCCGCTTTCAATTTTGCCAATTAAACCTCCCGCGAACGCATGACTGTTTTCGTCAAACAATACTTCGCCGACAGCCCAGTCTAAAAATTCATTAACAACCTCATTGCCAACATCAATGCCAAAGCTCGGAATTCCGGACATCAATGTCCATATTGCGGATATGACATTGAACTGTCTTGACGATACTCTTAAATTGCCGTCAAAATAACAATTTTCTATCGTAACGGAACCACCGATAACCTGACCTATCAAACCGCCCGCAGAAGAATTGATATGACTTCTTGGATTAAAGCTTTGCGTGGTTAAATTGTCCATGTGAAATCTTGCGGAAATATTCCCCCTTACCCCCAGATTTCTTATTGTTACATTCCCTGCAATGATCGTCCCAAACAATCCGGCGCCCTGACCGCTATCCCCGGCCGATGTATTCATGCCGACAGCAATCACATGTCCAGCACCGTCAAGTGTTCCGCGAAAATCTTCGATCGGTCTCCAATTGCCCGGAAGTTGAATGTCATTAGCTAAAACGTAATTGCCCTGCGAGCCGCCGATTCGTGCAAGACTATCCGCATCACGAATTAGTGTTGCATCACTTGGTGCATTTGATGTGCCGCTGTTGTCAAATATCTGAAGATACGGAAAACCGTTGTTTTTTCGTTGTGCTCGTATTGCTGCTTGTTCGTCTGTATGCCCATCTGTAAGCCCGTCAGTAAAATAGGCATCCCCAAAACCAAAGCTACTCGAACTAAATAAAGCAACATTAACATTTAGCCAAATGGTAACCCTTTGTACGTCTGCAGGGATATCAATATTAACTTCCTTTGGCGCATCTCCTTGATTAACCATAGTTTCACCAATAAAACTATTTGTGTCAGTACATGTGACTCTCAGTGTGCCTACTAATCCTGTTCCACTGCTACTCTGTACATTAAACAAACCGAGCATACCCGTGAGCCTAGTAAATCCTTGTCCGCTTATATCATAAGTTCCGCGTACTGTAGAAGATCCAAGAATGCCAACCAAAGCGTTAAAATATACTCCTCTTCGATAAGTCTGACCCCCCATTGCGAATGGCGTACGTGATGCAGAAGTCCACCTAGACACTCCAGCTCCAGTTGTTCCAGATGCAAATATGTCGCTTTCCAAGTAGGCCCAATTTCCTGCGGCTGTCACTGACGTAGTGGATAATATCGGCATCAATCCGATTGCCATAACCAAAATCAACACCCAGCAAAGAAGTTTTTTCATGATAAAATGCATTCCTTTCGCTGTACCAAAGGCACAAATAGTTCCACCCTTATCTTGTCTGTAGTCGCTAAAACCCTTTTTCAAATTACCGCTTCCTTTCTAAGCATTTTTCATCCCCAACGGCCCGAGCCGGGAGCGGAAAAGCCGCTCCTACCCGCGCCGCCGGAAACAAAATGCTGTGTATTCCTCATACACAGCACTAAAACGCAACACAACATGACTTATTCCGGTCTTGAATTGCCGGGGCGAATGCCATATAATAAGTCAGCGGTGTAGTAATCTATTGTGTATGTGGTCATCTCACATATGCAGGTCGGGGAGTGTTGAGACCACTTCCCGGCCGCCGCATTTTGTTTCCATAGCCATTATATATGATGATATTGCCCAATGCAATAGAAAAGATGCGGAGAAAAAGAAAAGGAGCGCGGTAATTAAGCTGCAGGGCGTTGAATGATGGGCTGTCAAGTTTCACACATTGCAATTTGCACAAAAACCGAATATAACCACAACGTCCTTTGCAGGGCGCGACGCCCTCGGCGTACCGTTTCATGCGCAGTTGCCCGTCCTGCGGTGCGCCCTGCACCTAATGCCGGTAATTTGACTAATCCCTGCAGCATTTTTCCTGACTCGAAACTTGAGTTTAGATAGAAAAAATATAACGTGGTTCGCGCCCATAAGCCAATGTGCGCTGCCAGAATTCAAAAGTCAGGTGCCAGAATGTCAGAAGTTCGCAATCCGTTTGCCATCCGTATGAGAGATGTACTTCTTGTACAATAAGCGAAAGACGTAACGCAAAGAGACCCCGACAGTAGCAGCGAAATTCCGCTCGTTAAAAAACAACGCTAATTAAGGCATAACGGTGATGTACATTCAATCAACCATGCGTGGCAGGTTTAGTATTATCATTTGCCAATTGGCGTTGCCCCCATGATTTCTTGAAAGGCCATAACAAAAAGCGCAGGGGCAATACTGCCTTGCCTACGCTCTTAAATATACATTTATAGCGATTCACACAAGTGAATACCGCACATACGTCCGCATAGCGAAAACAGACTTGAAAATATCTGCACAAACAGATATACTGATTGCGTCGTGTTGCGTCGTAGCGGCGGGGTTTCCCGTGTTTTTAGGCAGTTGCTAAACGTGTACCCTACTTACGCCGCGCGGTGTTCGAGCACCTCGCGGTCGCTGCGGCCATCATTATGGCCTTTCCTACGGGCATGGAATCATAGCATTTGAGCATTTTCAACTATATTTTGAATTATTTGTGAGTGGGAAACATGTTGTTATATCACGGAAGTAGTATTGCTGTTGTAAAGCCACGGCTTATAAGTCAAACATGGGGCCTTGATTTTGGTGCGGGGTTTTACTTGACTTCAAGAGCGGAGCAGGCGCAAAGGTTTTCTGAAACTGTCATAAGACGCCGGAGTTCAGGCAGTCAAACAGTAAGCGTGTTTGAATACGACGAAGTTTCGGCAAAGAAAACTCTTGATATTGCGGTTTTCCCGGAGCCAAATGCCGATTGGCTTGAATTTGTAACTCAACTTTCGCACTAAGCGACAGCCTGTGAAGGCTTGAAATGGCAGGGCAAAGTACGAAGGAACTCCAAAACTGATGTTTTTAGCAGTTCGTCAGAATCCACAAAATTCACCACGAC
>Ga0099364_10013512_pt1 | contig 10946 bp, 11 predicted proteins | sample TergutTh196P3_FD_73070 | JGI IMG/M metagenome (GOLD analysis project Ga0099364, IMG submission 73070) | Microcerotermes parvus P3 segment gut microbial communities from Pointe-Noire, Republic of the Congo - Th196 P3 | ecosystem: Host-associated > Arthropoda: Insects > Digestive system > Gut ... | reverse complement strand
CAAAAAAGTTAAACCTTCCATTTTGGCATTAAAGTCGGGAGACTTTGCATAAACACACATATCATCTAAAACAAATTTAAAAAGAAGATCGGCATGTATTGGCAGGCGTATTTCAGTTAAATCAGATGGAGGCTTATCTTCTTTTGCAATTTCTTCAATTTCGAGCTCTTCTTCAACAATTTCAACTGCTTCTGAAGGTTTCATTATAGCCTCGGCACTCCATATACCGTCTTTTTCTTCGAGATAAATTCTTGGTTTGTATATGCCTATTTCAGGAATTCTAACACTTGCCGAGAATATTCTAAAGATATTGTATTTTACTACAAGTTTTTCTATTTCAACAAGTTTAGAATTTTCAAATTGTTCGCCATTTATGATTTCAATATCTTCAACAACAAAACCGTAAAAAGGATCAAATTCTTTTACATCGAGTTTGATTTCACCGGTAGACATAGAGTTAAATACATTTACAATAAGAGACTCTGTTCTTTGAGGAGATAGAAAAGCCTTTGCCATAACCAAACTTAAAACAATTATTATGATTAACGCAACAGGAATTCTAATAAACAAAGTTTTCAATACTTGAACAAGAATTTTTAAAGGTAATGCTTTTGAAAATACTTTTACTTTTGGCGGTTGGTCGTTATCTTCATTGCTTACTTGCAGTGCCCTTAGTTCATCTTCGGTTATAGCTGCACTTTTAGAATCCTTGGAATCCACAGGAGGCTGCTTCGCCGGTTTTGCTCGCACTTTTGGTTTAGGCTTGTCAGATGATTTAGTCTTGGCCGAATCAGTTTTTTTCTTACTTTTTATTTGTTCCGGTTGCGACACATTATCTTGCATTACACCGGCTTTCACTTTAGTTTTCTGATGTTTTTTTTCAGATTTTACCCGTGCTTTTTTGTCATCAATATTATCCATATATTTACAATTCCCCCAACATCAGCTAAAGTTACTTTATACAATAGTTTACTCATTATTCAAGTATTTTTTATTAAGTTAGATTATGTTTTTTCATTTTTTGGAAATAAAAAATACTATTTTTTTAAATTTTAGTTAAAATAGCCTTGACAGAAATAAGTTTGACTAACATGGTATAATTGGTTTTTTATATATTTATTGTATTTTTACCTATATGCCCTGACCCCAAAAAGTTGGACAAAAAAATCTAATATTTTGGGGTATTTTAATGAACAAAAAATCGAAGTATAGTTATGAACAAAGGCTAAAAGCCGTATTGTCGGTAGTAGAAGATTATCGAAGTATGCAATCAGTAGCTGCAAAAATAGGAGCGTCCAAACAAGAAGTTCGTCGTTGGGTATTTTTGTATAAACAGTTTGGTAAAGATGGTTTAACAATAAAAAATGGCAAATATTCATTAGAATTTAAGTTGTCAGTAATAAGGCATATGGAAGAAAATAAATTATCTTATTTTAAAACAGCCGTAATATTCGGTATTCCCTGTGATTCAGTTTTACAGAAATGGAAACGTAAATATGATGAACAAGGAGAAATATGTTTTATACAAAAAAATCTATGTAGGAAAAAATATATGAGTTCTAAAAAGATTAAATTAAATGAAAAGAATGAACGGACAAAAGAAGATATGGAAGGAGAATTATTACGTCTTCAAGTAGAGAATGCATACTTAAAAAAGTTACAAGCCTTAGTTCAAGAAAGGGTATCCCGTGGCAGTGGGAAAAAGCCCAAGCCATCGAAGAACTAAGGCGAGAATATCCATTATCTATATTGTTGGATGTAGCAAAGATGGCAAGAAGTACTTTTTATTATTGGTTAAAAGTTATACAAAGTAGGGATAAATATCTAGAAGAAAAGGATATAATAAAATATATTTATACAAAAAATAAAGGAATATATGGTTATCGCAGAATAACAATAGAATTACGTAAGTTTGATTATACTTTAAATCACAAAACAGTTCAACGGCTTATGCAAGAAATGGGTTTAAAAAGTAAGATAAGAGTAAAGAAATATAAATCTTATCGAGGTGGAGATGAATCTCGAGTAGCTCCAAATATACTCAATAGACAATTCAATGCCTCGAAGCCAAATGAGAAATGGGTTACAGATATTACTGAATTTAAATTGTTTGGTAAGAAATTCTATTTATCTCCAATATTAGATTTGTTCAATGGAGAAATAATATCGTATGAAATACGCAGTAGTTCTGCTTTTGATCTTGTGTTGGAAACAGTAAAAAAGGCTTTGAAGAGAAAAAATGAAGAGGATGTCCTTATGCTTCATTCAGATCAGGGGTGGCATTATAGAATGGAAGGCTATCGGGAAATATTGAAAAAAAATAATATAATTCAAAGTATGTCAAGGAAAGGAAATTGTTTAGATAATTCGGTTATTGAAAATTTCTTCGGACATTTAAAGCCAGAACTTTTTTATTTGCAAAAATTTGAAAGCATAGAACATTTTATTAGTGAGTTAGAAAAGTATATCGACTACTGGAATAATAGGAGGGTTAAAGTTAAATTAAATGGATTAAGTCCTGTTCAATACAGAATTCAATCCAAATTATGTGCTTAAATATGTGTCCAACTTTGGGGGGGGGGCAAAGCAACGTAATTTTTTCAAAAATTTTTCAAAAAAATCCAAAAAAATTCAACTTTTTTCGGCAGATTGCCCTTTCCCATTCGTATAACTATATATAAAGACTATATATAAAGACGTAAAATTTTCTATTTTTATAGGAGGAAAACTATGGCTAGACAGTTGCGGACTATCGCACAAGGCGTTACCTATCATTGCTACTCTATGTGCCATGATAAAGAAAACCTTTTATCAGGTAAACTTGGGAAAGAACTCTTCGTTAAAGCTATTCAAATGTGTCAAGAAAAGTACACTTTTGAACTTAATGCTGTTGAAATTGTTTCTAATCATGTGCATTTAGTGATAACAACACTAGAAGGTGCAGAGACTATCTCTCGGATTATGCAGTTTATTAAATCAAGAACCGCTCAAATGTATAATAAAATCACAAATAGAAGCGGTGCCTTTTGGGTTGGTCGTTTTGGCTGTAAAATTGTTGAAGAATCAAGTAATCCTATGTTTTATTTTTTTTGGCTTATTTGGTATGTGGCTTATAATCCTGTGAGAAAGGGTATCAGCTCTGACCCCAGAGAAAATTACATTGGATTTATCAACTGTTACCTAAAAGAAAACTATGAATTACCTGTAAAGATTACCGTACATCGTTATTTTTATAGATTAGGTAATACTTTTGATGAATGTGTTGAGAAGTTTCTTTTATTTGAACAGTTGTATTTGGAAAGATTAGGCAGATAATCTAAAAAGATTACTGTTATAGTTTTTCAAGAACAAGTATTCTTTATATTTCTTCAAGTAATCTTATCATTTATTTTGTTTTAGCAAAATGATTGGGGCGAGTTGTGTTTTGATTTTGTGAAAATTTATGAAATTATTAGATAATGTGTGCTGTTTTGTGTTATTTTACCACATAAATTAGGAATTAACTCTTTAAATTACTGATTAACTGTTTGAAATTCCTGTTTTACCCTTGTTTGCTATTATTTAGTTTTGTTTAATTCTAATTTTAATAGTTTATTTTTACTATTTTGACTAGTTTTTGTTGATGTTTTCTCAATGCGCTGGGGTCAGAGCAAGTAAACAAAAAAGTAAAAAAAACACCATTTTTTCTACTTTTTTTGCAAAACCACTTGACAAAAACATAATGATCTTTTAACTGATAATTGACTGGCGTTCAGTCTGTTTGCTGGATATAGTTAAAAAACTTGACAAAATTGTAGGTTATCGTTTTTTTTATAGAGGTAGTAGAATAATGAGAATTGTTAAAGAAGCCGATGAGAGAAAAAATGAGATACTAGACACCGTTGCAAGCCTTTTTGCGGAGAAAGGCTACAATGAAACCAGCATAAGCGACATCATAGATAAAGTCGGGATTGCTAGGGGAACAGTATATTACCATTTCAAGTCAAAAGAAGATATTCTTGACGCACTTATAAAGCGGATAAGCTCCCGTTTTATGAATGCCGCTAAAGAAATAGCCGAGGATAAAAGCATTCCGGTATTTGAAAGGCTTTTAAATACCCTTATGGCTTTAGTTACCGGAAGCAACATAGAGAACAGGCAAAATGAATATCTCCTTAAACATATCCATAAACCTCAAAATGCTCTTATGCACCAGAAAATCCACGATCTTATGCTGAAAAGTATGCCGCCTATATTGACCGGCATCATCGAAGATGGTATCAGGGAGGGTCTTTTTAATACGCCCTACCCATACGAAAGTCTTGAAATGGTTACTGCACATATCATCATGGTTTTTGACTACAACTATATGCCGTATCTATCACAGGAAGAACAAATGAAAAGAATCCACGCGTTTATCTTCAACATGGAAAGATTGTTAGGTGTAAAATCCGGTAGTTTTGCTCCGATGCTGATATTATTCAGATTAAGTGGTGAGAATAATGAGGTATCCCATGTACGGTAAACTTATATCGACAACACTAATAACTATAATCGCCCTCTTGCTAATGGTCTCAATCCTTAATGCCCAAACCAATACAAATGCCATACAGGGTATAATCTATAATAATCAAGATAGACCTGTAAACTTTGCGCTCATAATAGTAAGAGAAACCGGTGCTGTTGTAAACACCGATCAAAACGGAAGATACTTCATCTCATTGCCTCAAAGAGGTACTTATTCGTTAACCATAAAATCAGATGGCTTTAATGATCTTGCAACAACAGTTAATGTCGATGGAATAGTAACAAGAGATTTTTATTTGAATTTAGCGGTTCAAACTTCCAGAGCTACAAGAACAGTCACTGTGAGGGGAGAACGTGATATTCAAACCATATCGCGTCAAACAATGACTGTTAGAGAAATTAAAGAAGTACCCGCCTCGCTTGGAGACTCTATAAATGCTTTAACAGCACTACCCGGAATTAATCGAACAGGGGGATTTTTTGGACCAATGGTTATACGCGGTGCAGAACCCAGCAGAAACTCCTACTTTATAGACGGCATCCCTCTCTTTAAGGTGATGCATTTTGGAGGGATACATTCGGTTATTGCAAACGATCTCATGAGTTCCATAGATTTATACTCATCCTCTTTTCCATCGCGGTTTAACAATACACAGGGGGCTGTCATAAATATAAATACACTTGATGATGTTGATGAATTTGGCGGATTTTATGATATTGGAGCAATATCGGCAAACATGCTAATCAAAAATCCTTTTTATAAAACAACTTACCTCGATGGAAGAGAAATCAAGGAAAATAAAGGTTACATGATAGCATCGGGTCGTATGGGATATTTGAATTTACTTGTACCATTATTTTATAAATACATAATGAATGAAGATCTAGATATGCTTCCTGTTTACTGGGATTATCAATTTAAAATAAGATATAATTTTGATTCAAGACATTCGTTAACTCTTCTAGCTTTTGGCAATAAAGATTCGTTAGATGCAAACACTAGAAATCTTCCTTTTGATGAATCTTCAGATCCCCTATTTACTGATGTAGATGCCTATCAAAATGATCTTTCTAATACTCAATCATTAGCTTATAAATATTATTACAGCGATAGATTATACAATTCTTTATTGTTTTATTCTGTATTAAATCAAACTCACACAAAAATGAATTTTAATTTATCACAAGCAGCATGGGCTCGTGATCTCGGACTAAAATCATCCCCTTATATTTTTGGGCTTAAAGATATTTTAAATATTGAGTGGTTGCAAAAACACTCTACATTGAATATGGGAGCCGAAGCTCGATATTACCTTTTCTTTACAGGTGGAGAGACACTTAGAATCTTGCACTTAGGCGGAAATTTAAACGATCCTGATTGGATTCAAAGAGTTCCGTTGGGTAATACCTACAAAAACCAAACTGTTTCAGGATACATTGAAAACAAGTTTACTTTTGGGGGATTTGAATTTGTTCCGGGAATAACTGCCGAATATTTATCGCGTGGCAATAATAGTTATGTTGATCCAAGAGCTTTAATAAGTTATACTTTTCCAACTCAGACAACAATAGGGTTTGCAGGCGGATATTACAGTATGTTTTTGCAAACCAATCCTGTTTATTTTACATACATGCCCGATCTGGCTGATATTGATTTACCCGCAGAAAAATCAATACACCGCGCAGCAAGCATCGAACAGAGAATATCAAAATATACATTCAAAACCGAGTTCTTTTACAACACTTTTTCAAATCTCATTAATTCCGATAGTAAACTTGAAAATGGCAATGTAGTACCTTTTTTCAGCAATTCAGGCGAAATGACTTCAAAAGGTTTTGAATTATTATTTAAAATAAACAGTGAAGACGAAGATAAACTTTGGGGATGGGCAAGCTATACGTTAAACAGTTCAAAATATATTCGCAATGTAAGCCCAACATATTCTGAATACGGTGAAGATTGGCTTATAGCTTCTTATGATATGCCCCATGTAATTAAAGCAGTTATGGGATACACTATAGGCAAAAATACTTTTAGCACAAGATTTCAATTTAATTCGTCAACCCCCTACACTCCCATAATAGGGTCAGAGCAAGATTTTGCTTTTACCGAGTTTGACCCACTAAGTAGAATTCGAATTGTGCCTCTATATGGAAAACCCAATACAGGCAGATTTTCTCCCGAATATAGGCTTGACATACGCTATAGCAGAAAAACAAATTACAAATGGGGTCATTTATCATGGTACATAGAAGCAATAGGCATACTATCTTCAACAGGAAAACATTGGGATTGGGATTATAGAAAACATTATGAACCCGGAGTTAATCCCACAATGAGTACAGGAATGGGAGCATTATCAATTATACCAAATTTTGGAGTAGAAGTGAGATTTTAAACATCATGCATAAAATAATAATAGTTTTATCAATCTTTTCATTAACTTTGGTTTCGTGTATCACGACCACTATTTCTTCGATTGAGACTTTTACTCCTCTTGAAGGTAAAATAATTACCGAACAGTTGGGTAGAACCACAGGAGAAGATTCGGTTTACTCAATCTTTTTACTGCAAAACTTAATTTTTTATAATAGGATTGGGCAGATAGATATGCAAAAAGCAATGCGTGAAGCTATTGACAAAAAAGATGCAGATACAATAGTTAATGTTCATTGCTATACCAAAACATATTATTTCTTACTTTTCTCAAAAACATATTTCATAGTAGAAGGCGATGCTGTAAAAATTGCAGATGTTCCTCAAACTCAAAGAAGAGGTAGATAATGAAAAGAAAAATAATTACAATAAGTATAATTATAGTTTCACAATTATTTTTAAGCTCTTGCTTTTATTCTAAGATTACACCTATGAGCGTTATGTCTTCATCTCATGCTATAACATCAGAATATGAAGTGCTTGGCGAAGCAGAAGGATTTAGCTCTGAGTTTAAGTTGCTTTGGATTATACCGGTAACATCCAGAATGTCCATAGAAGATGCCTTAGACGATGCTATACGCTCAAAAGGCGGAAACGCAATAATAGAAGTAACAGCTCAATCAGAAAACGAAAAATGGATTGTAGGCACAATAGATTCAATTCGCATACAAGGAAAAGTAATACGATTTATCAATAGATAGGAGAACAAAATGGAACAGGCTTTAACCATATCTGAATATGCTATATTTGCAATACTAATTGGAGGAAGCATTCTTACACTTGCCGTAGGAATAGAGAGAGCTATAATCTATTCAGAAATTACAAAACTCGCCAATGAAATAGTCCCGGCAATAAAAGAGGCTTTATCATCGGGCAGTATAGATGAACTTGAAGAGTTTGAAAAAAAATATCCTCAAAATATTTTTGCCAAACTTTGCACTTTCATAAAGCTCAATTATTCTAAAGGCGAACAGGCATTATTGCATTTACTGGGAGGCAAAATAAATGAAGAAAAAATTCATCTTGAAAAGCATTTAACAATTTTAGCATCATTAGGAAGCAATGCTCCTTTTGTAGGTTTGCTGGGAACTGTATTGGGAATAATTAAAGCCTTTTACGGTATAGGTGCATTGGGTGATGATGGAGGTGCAGTTATAATGAGGGGTATTGCAGTAGCACTTATCACAACTGCAGCAGGTCTTATAATTGCCATGCCTGCAATTATAGCTAACAATTTCTTTCATCGCAAAGTAAAAATAATAACTCACATTATGGAACAAATATCTGAAACTGCTCTTGTAAGTTATCATATAAAAAAAGGTGAAAATCAATGAGACTAAGAAAGAATAAAGATAAAGACGGCGATGGAACCATAAGTGATATAAATTTAACACCTATGGTAGATGTTATGCTTGCAATGCTTGTTATATTTATAGTAACAGCAAACTTTACTCAAGAAAGTAAATCTTTGAATATAAATCTTCCACAAGTTGCAAGTGCCGATCCAAATATAAGGGAATCAACCCAAGTTGCCTTGTCAAAAGATGGATTAGTTTATCTTGATGGTGTTGAGGTAACCGAAGCCTACCTTTTAGAGGCACTTGCAAATGAAGTTGAATATAGACCCAATATGCGTGTAACATTATCAGCTGATGAAAGCATCTCTTATGGAGCGGTATCTCGTTTAATGGGGCTAATGCGTCAAGGCGGTGTTACCAGAATTGCTTTATCGGTAGACAGGGAAATATGACTAAAACCTCTTTCGACATTAAAGTATTTGGAAGATATATAGATGCAGGAAAACTTTTTAGCCTGTGTTTAATATTTTCTCTTATGGTACATACCTCAATAGCCGGAGTTTTTGTAATTAAAGAGCTACTACCCGCAAAAGATGATGTATTTGTAAACGCTCTCGATTTAAATGAAGATATTGAAATTGAACTTTTACCCGATATCCCGCCTAAACTTATTGGAGGTGATACAAGACCGGCTCCTGTGGAAAAACAAGAATGGGTTGAGGGTACCCAAAAGACCGGCGAAGATCACGTTGCAACAGAAGTTGACACAAATAAAATTTCAGGTGACGGCACTGATCCCGATGGATACCTTTTCTCTTTTCACGGTGATAAAGCACCGGTTCCCATTATAGATTTTGATCTTAGACGATTTTTTCCACAAGAAGCTAAACTTGCAGAAATAAGAGAATTTACCGTAACTATGCTGGTACAAATCGATGAAACCGGTAAACTAATGAGTGCAAAAGTAGTATCAGGTAAGGCTATGTATGGCTTTAATGAAGCTGCTATTGAGGTAACAAACAGAATGCGTTTCTCGCCCGGCTACAAGGCAGGTAAACGAGTAAAAATGGCTCATTCTATGCCTATAAGATTTGTTTTGGAAAGATAATTTATTAACCACTTTCCTTAGGAATCACAATCTTTTGTGCCAAATACAATGACACCAAACTTAAAACAGCCCCGAACACGAAAGGAATTTTCCAATTATATAGCCATAACAATCCGCCCACTACCGGAACTATTACGGCAGATATATGATTTATAGTAAAGCCTACGGCTGTCGAGGGTGCAATATCTTCATGATCGGCAGTTTTCTTAAAATAAGTTTGTATTCCTATGGCAAAGCTAAAGAACACTTGATCTGCTACATAGAAAATGGATGCAATGAGATAACTATCTACAAATGCGTAAACTAAAAATATAATAAAAAGAAAAATATATTCAGTAGAAAGCATTATTCTTTCTCCAAACATATTTATACATTTACCAATGGGTACCGACAAAAAGTAGTTTAAAGCATTGCCTATAACAAATAAAGCCGTCATCCACTGAACCGATAAATTGTAATGCCCTACGAGCAAGAACACCGAAAAAACCATGAAGATTTGTCTTCTTGAGCCAAACAAAAAGTTTAACGCATAATAAAGCCAATATTTTTTCTTTATAATCAATTTCATCTTCTGAGGGGGCATGCTCTCATCATGGGGTTTCATTTTAGACATATAAGCCGCAATCATTAGAACAGCTATTCCTAACACCAAAAACATGTACTTCATTGGCATAAAAACTGCCATGACCCATATTATCACTCCTACGCAAATATTTGTCATTGCAGCTACACTTCTTATTTTACCTAAGAAGAGAGAGACCCCCGATTTTGAAAAATATTGAGTTAACAAGGATTGGCCTACTGTTTCCTGATAGTGAAATCCTATTGACATTATAAAAGTTGTAACAATGATTCCGGTAAAAGATGGGAAGAATCCTGTAATGGCAATCCATATCCCCACAAGAAAAAGAGAGAGAACTGACAGAACATGTTCTTTCATAAAAGCTAATATAAACACAACTGTAAACGCAAGAAAACCCGGTATCTCTCTTATGGATTGAATTACACCCATTTGAAATCCATCAATACCCACACACTCTACTGCAAAGTTTGTAAAAAGAGTTCTCCATCCATGAAATCCGCCAACGCTGGCAATGGTTGCAAGAATAAGAAATTTATACATTACTCTATTTTTTGAAAATTCACTATGAATCATAATTCCTCATCAAGGTCTCGATAGGTCACAATGAAATTAGGCTGTTTTTTTGAAAAGAAGAAATTTTATTTAAATGGATGTTAAAAAAAGTGTTTATGTTACAGCCATTACTGTAAAAATTAGGAGTTTGGAGTTAGGATATTCCTCATTCCTAATTCCTCACTCCTAATTATATAATTCGTTAACTACTCCCCAAAACCTACTGTTTGAGCGGCGGTAACTCTTTGATTGGGTTTGAGATTCAAGGTTTTTGATAACATATCATAATCTAAAAATTTTCTTGCAACGGTATTCAATCCTACAGATGCACAATAGAGATATATGTTTTGCGATATTGATCCTGCATGAAATCCTGCTGTTACAGCTTTGTACTCGTCATCTCCGTCAATTCTATCAAAATTAGAAAATATCACTATATTAACAGGAGCTGTCTTTGCAAAG
>Ga0099364_10013511_pt1 | contig 10946 bp, 11 predicted proteins | sample TergutTh196P3_FD_73070 | JGI IMG/M metagenome (GOLD analysis project Ga0099364, IMG submission 73070) | Microcerotermes parvus P3 segment gut microbial communities from Pointe-Noire, Republic of the Congo - Th196 P3 | ecosystem: Host-associated > Arthropoda: Insects > Digestive system > Gut ... | reverse complement strand
ACCTGAAAGTCGCGTAAACTAGGGAACCGCCCAGTACCGAACGGTATGCTGTGGTGGTGTGGGAGGTCGGCTACTCAACTAATGGGTAGCCTCCTACCCGATTACCCTTTTCTTACTCTTCTTTTTCACACGGTCGGGGACAGCTCATTATTGTGAGCTGTCCCCGACCATGTGTGCAGATAAAAACAGCGTCAGGCCCCGTTCAGGAAAGGTCTTCGGTGGGCTATGACCTGTGGGACGCAAGTGGGACGCGAGAACCGTCCCCGCGGTTCCACGGTTCTAATTGACAAAATGACGCCAACAATGTATTATTTCCATATCAATCAATTATTCGCGGAGCAAAAGAGGTGGTCTACATGCCTGATAAACAGCGTGTTTTGGAGCTTGTATCATCCATGCCGGAGGGCATCAGCTATGAGGAAATCGTACATACGCTGAATATTTGGTTCAGCGACATAAAAGCATCCGCTGATATTGAAAACGGTCGGTTTTATACCACAGAAACCGCTAAACAACGAGTGCGAGAGATGGTTGCTGTCTGATGGCGCGGACGTATTGGACAGACGAGGCTCTGCGGTACATCGCTGATATCTACAAACACATTGCGAATGATTCCCCGCAAAATGCGGAAAACTTCTTAAACGCCCTCATGGACAGCGTAGAAACACAACTCTCGCTGTCTGCTGATATTGGCCGCGTTACTCCGGAATTGCATAATCCCGACAAACGCGAGATCATTTACAAAAAATATCGGGTGCTGTACACTGTTAGCGACGACAGGCAAACGGTATACGTCACGCAAGTGCAGCATGGCGCAAAACCGATTTAGTAGTCCCTGAATGACAGCACAACGTGAGAAAAAAGGGCGTGTTGTGCGACGCAGAGAGGGAATTCCGGCTACTGACACGGAACTGACCGAGCGGAGGCGCATAATACGCCCTTTTTCGGGGGAGTTTCGGCTAACCGTGAATAGTAACTCCTATCGTCCCACAACTTATTTGCATATCCGCTAAAGGTTGCGATATTTGCTGAGCTGTGGTATCATGATGCCAGTAATCTGAGCAAAATGGCAAAGAGCCGCTCAGCATTTAACACTTGCGCTATATGCGCGTCAGGTAGGTACGCAATGAAAAAAATCATAATATCATCAGTTTTGGCAGTCTGCATAGCCCTGTTTTCAGTTTTGCCCGCTCTAGGCGCCATGAGCCTTTCAAATTTTACCGAGATCCGCGTGTACGAGGACGAGTTCACAGACGTATACTCCGGCGAGTGGTACTTTGCGGGCGTCAAAGGCGTGTTCGAGCATGGAATAATGGACGGAAAAGGCAACGGCTTGTTTGACCCCTCGGGCAGACTCACCATTGCCGAGGCAATAAAAATCGCGGCCTGTCTGCACAAAGGGTATCACACAGGTTCTATGGACTTCGAGGAGGGCTCTCCCTGGTATGATACGTATGTTGATTATGCACTGAGAAACGGAATCCCGGTCGAGGCATATCAGAACTTCAATGCATGGGCGACAAGATCCGATTTTGCCGTTATTATTGCCGGCGCGCTCCCTGAAGAAGCGTTGACGCGGATGAACAATATTGTAGACGGCACAATACCGGACGTGGCCGAGAGCTTCAGCTACGGCCCTGCCGTGTACAAGCTGTACAGGGCGGGCGTACTTGGCGGTTCAGACAGCGACGGGACTTTCTTCCCCGGAAGAAGCATATCCCGCGCCGAGGTAGCCGCTATTATCATGCGCATAGTAGATGCGGACGCCCGGCTTACACTGTCGCTGGCGGGCGCTCTGACGGCTGAGCAGATATACAGGATGGCGTCGCCTGCTGTGTTTTTCATCGAAGTTTTTGACGACAGGGACGAATATCTAAAATCCGGCAGCGGCTTTTTCATCTCCGAAACAGGGCTTGCCGTCACAAATTACCATGTTATTGTCGGCGGCGACACGGCAAAGATCACAACCGATGACGGCGAAGTCTTTGACGTTGCGGGGATATATGATTTCGACTGGAGACAAGACCTTGCCCTTATACAAGTGGAGGGCGGGGTGTTCCCGTATTTAGAGTTGGCCGATTCCTCAATGCTCCAGACCGGCGCGACCGTGTACACCCTTGGCAGCCCTCTGGGGTTGCAGGCGACTTTCTCCAGGGGTATTGTGTCTCAAGCGGTGCGCGAGATCGAAGGAGTACGGGGAGTACAGTATATCCAGATCGACGCGCCTATATCAAGCGGCAGCAGCGGAGGGGCGCTGCTCGACTCATCCGGCAGGGTTCTCGGAGTCACCAGCGCCACAATGCTTGGCGGGCAGATAACGCAGAACCTAAACCTTGCCATGCCCATAAATCTCCTAAAAGGACTCGACAGCGAAGAGTTCACTACGCTGCGTGCAATAATAGAGGAGCTGGAGTACTACTCAGGGTTTTCGCCCACCCCCGATTTTGGCGCGTATTTCGATGTGAGCCCGTTTCACACCGAAAACCCGCGAATGCGCGTGGAAGCATCGTACTCATACCGCGTGAGCGACCTTCCGGGCGATATTGACGACATAACCGACGAATACAAACATCTTATAGAGCAAAGGCACTTCTCTCATATAGGCTACTCCACAAGAAGCGACGTCGAGTTCATCGTATATCTCAACCCCAGATACAATATACGCCTTATGATTGGCATGCAGGTCATCAGGGGCGAGGAATGCATTACGATAATAGTTACCTAAAGCCTTTCGTCGGTAAACCCGGTTTTCGTCAGACGTTTGATATACTTAAACCCGCAGGATTTCAGAAGCTCCCGCATATCATGGAAATTATAGCATATTGACTCTCCGTCGTGGCTGTCGCTTGACAGTATAACCTCGCCGCCTCGCTTTTGCAGCTCCCTGAGCAGAAATGCCGACGGATATGGCTCAGGCCTGCCGATGCGGTACATAGCGCCGGTATTCACTTCAAAAAGCTTGCAGCTCTTTAGTATTTCTTCCATCGCGCCGAGCGACGCGTTTACATACCTGGGGTGAGCCTCGTCAAAAAGGCTGCCGCAGCAGTTATACTTCGTCACAAGATCAAAATGACCGATAATGTCGGCGTTGGTTTTTCCGGCTATGCCGGAGATAAGCTCGAAATATCCCTCAATAAACGCGTAATAATCGCCTGCAAAGGATTCGTCCACCATCCGCCTTTGGTTTATTTCGCCGTTATCAACGCAGACTTCCGTGTTCACGTAATGCGCGGAGCCGATTACGAAGTCAAAATCTATGTTGGGTTCAATATCTGAAAAATAGTCCCTCTCAAGCCCGAGAAAAATCTCAATCTGTCCTTCATATTTCTTTTTCAGAGCGTTAACTTCATCGGCGTATTTGCGCGTCTCAACAGGAGTCATCGAATAATACCAATCAAAGGTCAGGTGTGAATGCTCCGAAAAGCCAATTGAGCCGCAGCCTTTTTCAAGCGCGGCCAAAACCATCTCCTCCGCCGTCATAGACCCGTCGCAGTAATTAGTATGAGAATGCAAGTTTTGAAGTTTCCTCATGCCGCCTTATTCCTCATTCTGCCGCTTTCCGTGGCGTGACTCAAGTTCCTTCATTATGTCGTCCGGCCGGATGCCCATTTCTGCCATAAGGACCATAGTATGGTAGATAAGGTCGGCTATCTCATATATGGTTTCCGGCTTGCCGCCAGCTTTCCCGGCGATTATCACCTCAGCCGACTCCTCTCCGATTTTTTTGAGTATTTTATCAATGCCTTTTTCAAAAAGATATGTAGTGTATGATCCCGGCTTCCTGTTTGTTTTTCTGTCCGCAATGACGCCGTACAGCCCGGAGAGCGTGAAAGGCACGGAATCGCCGGAGCGGATATCTTCAGAAAAGTGTGGTTCGGCCTCCGTTTGGCAGACGGGGCCGTCTTTTTTTCCGGTCCCCGCATCCCTGCCAAGCCCAAAATAGCATCTCGGGTGTGTGCAGATTTCGCAGACCGAGCAGAAACCGCCCTCGCCGAGACCCGGTATATCGTCCGTCGTTATCGGAACGCCCGCGAAAACGCGCGGCAAAAATACGTCAAGGCTTGTCACCGGCGAGTGCATAGATGCGCCGGGCACGCCGATTAGCACAGTCTCGCCCAGATACGCGATCGTCAGCATATTCCCGGGCTGCATCGGCATTCCCTGCGTTATCAGGCTCGCGCCGCAAGAACGTATAGCCGATGGGGTCAGGTCGTCCGGGTCTACCGACATGCCGCCGGTCAGCAGTATTAGCTCCGCTCCCTTTGCCTTGAAATCGTCAATGGCTTTCATGATCATGTCCAAATCATCAGGGCATTTGACCGCGCCTAAATACTCCGCGCCGAAATAGTCAAGTTTTTTCCGGATAATCGGCTCGAACTTATCCTCTATCCGCCCGTAATAGACCTCGCTGCCGGTTATTATCACACAGCTTTTTAATTTTTTGTATGGCTGTACGGTAAAGACCGGCCGGCCGGCTTTGGCGGCATCAAGTACGGCGTCAACATTGCCGCGCTTTGTAACAAGGGGTACAATCCTAATCCCGCCAAGCTTTGAACCCTTTGCGACGTCTATCATATCCGGGAGGCAGGCGATCGTGTAATCCCCTATGGAGTTGATCTCGCGCAGCGCCTTTCCGTTCAGGCGGAAAAGTCCCCGCGTCTTCGCGTACATGAGGATTTTTCCCTCCGACGGCTTTTCGTCATAGATTATACCCGATCCGCAAACGGCCCGCGCCGCCGCAAGAGCGGCGTCGTCCTCATGAACCTCGTCGGCGTCAGGCTCCCATGTAAAAATATGGTTTTTGCCGATATCCATAAGGCGCGTTATGTCCTCCGGCCTTATTATATGGCCGCGACTGAACATAACGCCCTTTTTTCCGCCCGAAATCCCGGTTATATCATGGCAGAGGGTCTGCCCCACCGCGTCTTCGATCCTAACCTTTTTCATTTGCATACCTCGATCGAGTCTCCGGGCTTTATAACGCCGTCCTCAAGTACGGAGGCAAATATGCCTTCGCGGGGCATCACACAGTCGCCGGTCTGTCTTTTTATGGCGCAGCCGGCATTATGGCATTGCTTACCGATCTGTGTGACCTCAAGCAAAGCGCCGCCCGCGCGCATTCTTGTGCCGACAGGCAGCTCATACAGACATATCCCACGAGTGAGGATATTTTCCGCAAAGACTCCGGCGCTAAGCTCCGGCATTTTTTCACGAAGCTTATCGACGCTCTCATCGGCCAGCAGGCTTACCTGCCTTATCCAGTCCCCGGCATGTGCGTCGCCGACGACGCCATGATCAGTCTTAACAAAAATCTCCGGAACCGGCTTTTTTATAACTCCCTTGACGTCACTGACACAAACGGCGGTAACAGTTGGTACGCTGCTCACTTTTTATTTCCTCCCGGTATAAAAATTTCGTTATTCAACGCTAAACTCGCCCGATTTCCCTCCGGTTTTTTTGAGAAGGCGGATATTGCTAATTCCAATATCTTTTTGCGCGGCTTTACACATATCGTAAATCGTCAGCGCTGCCGCTGAAACGGCGGTGAGCGCCTCCATCTCGACGCCCGTTTCACCCTTGCAGCGAACGGTCGCTTTTATGTCGATGCAATGTCTTCCCTCGTCGGGTCTAAAAGTAATATCAATGCCGGATATAGCTATCGGATGGCACATAGGGATAATCTCGGGCGTACGCTTTGCCGCCATAATCCCGGCTACCTGCGCCACGGCCAGGACGTCTCCTTTTTTCATTTCTCCGCGCATGATTAGCCCAAATGTATCAGCGTTGACAAAAACCGTCCCGCCCGCAACGGCTTCGCGGAGCGTAACCTCTTTCCCGCCGACGTCAACCATCCTCGCGCGCCCTTCTTCATTAAAATGAGTTAACATACGGTCCTCCTTCAAATCCCAACCCTTTAGCCGCCGATCGCGTTCATGTTCCGCGCGCTGCCGCTTACTTCTCCCGCATCAAGCTTGTGCTTTCTTGGCTTTGCTAAAATCGCCGCGCGGAGGACATTTTCCAGTTTTTTGCCGGACAGGCCCCGCAAATCAATCTCCGCCGCAGAATGAAGGCATGGCTTCAGTTTGCCGTCAGGCGTTACTCTCACCCTGTTACAAGTTGGGCAGAAATGTGAGCTGATAGGGCTAATCAGGCCCACAGTACCCAGCCCGTCAGGCATTTTATATAGCTTTGCCACACCGTCTGAGCCTACGCTGCGCAGCTCAGGCGCAAGTTCCAGTACCCTTGACGCGCTGATGAACCGACCCTCCGCCCAGCCGGCGCACTCCCCAATAGGCATAGCTTCAATAAACCGTACATTAATACTGTGCCGTCTGGTCAGTTCGAGCATCGACAATATTTCCCCGTCGTTAACGCCGCCAATCAGCACCGCGTTTATTTTGATCGCTTCAAACGCAGTGTCCAGCGCGGCCTTAACACCCCGGAGCGCGCTGTCCAAAGTCCCGGTACGGGTAATCTCCCTGTATGTTTCCGGGTCAAGGGAATCAAGGCTGATATTCAGCCGTTTTACGCCCGCCGCCTTGAGTTTATCCGAGTATTCAGGCAGCAATATACCGTTTGTCGTCAGGCACAGCTCGTTTATGCCTTTTGTAGCGGAAATTCTGCTGCAAATCTCAATAATGCCGTTGCGTACAAGAGGCTCGCCGCCGGTTACGCGCACTTTGGTAATCCCGCATGACGCAGCAGCCCGGACGACTTCGGCAATCTCATCAACAGACATAATATCCTCGTGCAGCCTTTTATCGACGCCGCTTTCCGGCATACAGTAGATACAGCGAAGATTACACAAATCCGTCACAGAAAGCCGCAAATAATATATGTCTCTCCCGTATTGATCATTCAACGCTCAACTCTCCACTTTCAACTCAATCTGTAAGCCTTTATTACTGTCCCCGCCGGGAGCGGCGGCGAACCCATCGGTATCTCGCCCAGAAGATCGCACCCGGCAAGGGAGGAAACCGTCTCGCTGCCCTGACCGCCATGTTCTGTGAAAAACGCACGGGTATCTATTACTTCCAGCCTGCCGCGAATGATGCGCGTCTTATCGCTGCGCTTGAGATAAGGTTCTTTGAGCGCGACGCTGATTTCCGGGAAAAAGCAATCAGCGCGTCCGCAGAGCTTTTTTACATAAGGCGCCGCGATCCGCAGCAGCCCGATCACCGCTGCCGCCGGGTTGCCGGATAGCCCCAGAATAACTTTATTGTCCTTGACTGCGGCAAGAAACGCGCCGCCGGGCTTCAATGGGATTTTCCAAAACAGCACTTCCGCGCCCAAACGCTGAGCGGATTCCACCGCCCAGTCGTAATCACCAACCGACGCGCCGCCGGTCGTTATCACCATATCCGAAGCTTCAAGGGCGCCGGAAATCCGCTCCGCAATCATTTCCGGTTCGTCCGGTACGGCGCCGCCGTTTATCGCGGCCGCGCCCATGCCGGTGAGATAAGCCGATAGTGTATACGCATTGCTGTTGTATATCGACGCCGGACGCAGAACAGAGCCGGCTTCGCACAGCTCAGAACCCGTACTGATAACCGTTATGACCGGCTTTCTGAACACTTCCGCGCAATCTAATCCTTGATTTGCCAGCGACGAAATTAACGGTGCGGTCATGAGGGCGCCCTCATGCACAATCATATCGCCCAACTTAACGTCAGAGCCGGCGCGGACTATGTCGGAATTAGGGGCAATTTCTTCGAAAATACGTACTAGCTCGCCGGTAAACTCAGTCAGTTCATATTTTATGGTTGAATCAGCGCCCTTGGGAATCGGCGCGCCTGTCAGGATTTTCGCGGCGCGGCCGTGTGTTATTTCAAATTGCGGCCGGGTTCCGGCCGGTATCTCCTCCGTTATGCTCAGTTCCGCCGGCTTTGCGCGCGTCGCGCCAAAAGTGTCTTCCCCGCGGAAAGCATAACCATCATAGGGGCTTCTGTCGAACGGCGGGACGGGGATTTTTGCGTACACCGCCTTAGAGGCGACGCGAAAGAGCGCGTTGCCCAACTCTACGGTTTCGGACGCGCTTGCGGCCGGCAGCTCAAACAGCATTTTGCACGCCAGATCCACATCAATATTTTTCAGCATGAAAGCACCTCTTTTCATTGAGGTTAAAATCAGTTCCGACCCCTGCAAGCGCCGCGTTCCGGCATGATGCAATTGTGGGAAATGAAAAAGTACCCGGTAGGGTACATATATACGGCTGCTTATTCTGACAGCTCATTGTCCCGTCCCCTTCTCAAGTGTGAAGGCCGTATCGTTTCCAACTGCGGCCCCGTGAGCCTGCCCGAAAAGTATCATCAGGCAAACGCTCAGGCCAAACGACCCTAGGCTGGCGGTAATCAGCCCGTAGACCGTAAGGCACGGCAACTATTAAATTTTTTGCATTCCACGCATACAAGATAACACCATGCGCCGGATATGTCAACCTGAAATTAAACGCATCGGCCGATGCGTTCGTTACTATTGCAACTAATTGATTTATTTAGTTAATTTTTTGTAACATTTCGTTAAAATCATGGAAAGATCATATTCTTTGTGGTATAATGCAAAGTCCGGTTAAGCAGTTAAGAATTTTAGGTGGGACTATGCTTGAAATACAGTCGCCCGCGGGCTGCCCTGAAGGGGTTATCGCGGCCGTTCAAAACGGGGCGGACGCGGTTTATCTCGGACTCGGCAAGTTTGGCACGGGAAAGAGCACAAAAATCTTCACGGCAGACGAGTTCGGGCAGGCGTTGGAATACTGCCGGATTCGCGGAGTGAAAACATACATGATGCTCAGCGCCTTCGCCTACGATCATGAATTGCCGCGGGCAGCCAAGCACGCTAAAATAGCTTCCAGCCTTGGGATCGACGCAATAGTCGTGCAGGATTTGGGCGTGATGATGGCTGTACGCCGGTCGGTTCCTGACGTCCCCGTTCATGCGGGTACGCGTATGGGAATTCACAATCTTGAGGGCGTCAGGATAGCTGCGGCAATGGGCATTAAAAGAGTTGCGCTGTCTCGTGAGCTGTCGCGCAGGAAGCTATTGCATATTTGCAGAAACTCGCCGATAGAGATTGAGGTCTTTGCACACGGCGCGTCATGTATTTGCTATGACGGCCAGTGCTGTTTAAGCGCAATGTATGGCAGAGGAAGCGATAACCGCGGTCAGTGCTCGCAGCCATGCCGGCTCAGTTACGGGACAGGCAAGCACGCGGCGGAGTATCCCCTTAGCATGAAAGACGTCTCTCTTGTCCGATATTTGTCAGACCTTGACTCCATTGGCGTCGCAGCCGTGAAAATCGGAGGGCTTATGAAACGGCCCGAGTATTCAGCTATTGTGACCGGCGTATTCTCAAAGGCTGCCCATAGCGGCAAGGCGCCTTCGGCGGACGATATGCTCGCGCTGCAAAAGATATTTTCACGACAGGGTTTTACAGACGGGTATTACACCGACCGGCAGGGCCGGGATATGCTTGGGATGCGCGGGGAGGACGAGCCGGCCGATTCAGTAATCTTCGCGACTGCCCGAAAAAACTACTTAAACGGCGAATACCAGCGCGTACCCGTGCGCTTCGTCGGAAGGATAAGCGAAGGGAAACGCGCAAAACTAGGCGCTGCGGACGATAGGGGAAACAGCGCTGTCGTATACGGGCCCGTACCGGAACAGGCATTTCACAGGGAATTGACTGTCGCCTCGCTGCGGACCCAGTTATATAAAACCGGCGGGACGCCTTTTCGCTGCGTTGGCGTCAAAGGCTTTGTCGAGCCGGGTTTGACGCTGCCGATCCCCGCTTTTGACGAAATGCGCCGCGAGCTTCTGGATGAAATACTTCAATTGCGAAAACCGTTGCATCCGCGCGAGGAAGGCCAGTTCATCCCGCATGATAACCTGCCGAACCGTGAAGAACCTCCCGTTGTGACGGTTTCCGTCATGAGAATGGATCAATTGTCAAAGGAAATGGAGGAGCTAAGCCCAAATATCGTATATATCCCCATAATGGAATTAGATTTTGAATCACCGGTATTACATGGGTTTCTGGAAAATGAAGATGTTAACGTTGTAGCCATGCTGCCGCGTGTGATACATGACAACGAGAAACGGAGCGTATCTGAGGCCCTCATCAGGGCGAGAGCGTCCGGCGTTACCGAAACGCTGGTGGGCAATATAGGGCACATACAGTTTTCCCGTAGCCTCGGGTTTGAGGTTCGAGGAGATTTTGGACTGAATGTATTCAATTCGGAAACACTGTGGGCATTATTCCATCTAAAGCTGAAGTCGGCGACGCTTTCCTTTGAGCTGCGCCTTGCAGAAATACGCAGCATAACCAAACCCATTGACACTGAGCTTATTACATATGGCCGCCTTCCGCTTATGTACACCGAAAACTGTATCGTCAGAAACAGCACGAACGCCTGCACATGCGACAGTTTTCCCGGTCTTACAGACAGGCACGGCGCCTTGTTCCATGTTGCCCCTGAATTCGGCTGCCGCAACGTGCTGCTCAATTCAAAGAAGCTGTTTATGGCAGACAAGCAGCGCGCAATTGCCTCGCTGGGCCTGTGGGCGCAACGCCTGATGTTCACGACGGAAAACGCCCTAGAATGCGCTGCCGTCATGAAAAGATATATTGAGCGAAGCGGCTATGAGCCGCTAGGCTATACCAGAGGATTGTACTATACGGGAGTTGACTGAGAACATCATGAAAATTGTTTTGGCGTCGGCGTCGCCGCGCAGGTCTGAGCTTCTGCGTATGATTGGGATAGAAGATTTTAGAGTGATTCCGGATACGGCTGAGGAGGAGATCACCCCGGGTCTGTCCCCGGAACAGACGGTCTGCAAAATCTCGTAAATTCCCAAAGTAAATGCAACAGTAGAAGGGTGAGTTGCGTTTACTATGGGAAACGGCTAAAAATCAAGGTGCATTTAATGTGAGAAAAGAAAAGCGACTGA
>Ga0099364_10013510_pt1 | contig 10946 bp, 7 predicted proteins | sample TergutTh196P3_FD_73070 | JGI IMG/M metagenome (GOLD analysis project Ga0099364, IMG submission 73070) | Microcerotermes parvus P3 segment gut microbial communities from Pointe-Noire, Republic of the Congo - Th196 P3 | ecosystem: Host-associated > Arthropoda: Insects > Digestive system > Gut ... | reverse complement strand
GGCGACATCATCATCGACGGCGGCAATACACACTTCCCCGATACCAATCGACGCACAAAATACGTCGAAAGCAAGGGATTGTTGTATATCGGTACGGGCGTATCGGGCGGCGAAGAAGGCGCATTGCTCGGTCCGTCTATTATGCCGGGCGGTTCGCCCGAAGCGTGGGATGCCGTAAAACCTATCTTTCAGGCAATTGCCGCCAAAGTAGCCGATGGAAGCCCCTGTTGCGACTGGGTAGGACGCGACGGAGCCGGACATTTCGTCAAAATGGTACATAACGGCATTGAATACGGCGACATGCAGCTGATTTGCGAGGTATATCAGTTAATGAAAGAACTGTTAGGCATGGACGCCGAAGATATGCACGAAGTGTTTGCCGAATGGAACAAAGGCGAGTTAGACAGTTACCTGATTGAAATTACCCGCGACATTCTCGGATATACGGATTCCGATGGCAATCCGGTTATAGAAAAGATTCTCGATACCGCCGGACAAAAAGGTACAGGCAAATGGACTGCCTTTGCTGCATTAGATCAGGGTATTCCCTTGACAATGATTGGCGAAGCGGTATTTGCGCGCTGTCTTTCTGCGCAAAAAGACGAACGTGTTGCTGCCTCAAAGATACTTGTGGGACCGAAACCCGAATTTAGAGGCGATCGTCGCGGATTCATAGAAGACCTTCGCAATGCGTTGCTTGCTGCCAAAATTGTGTCGTATGCGCAAGGTTATACGCTAATGCGGTCGGCTTCACAGGAATACGGCTGGGAACTGAATAATGGCGGTATTGCCTTAATGTGGCGTGGCGGATGTATAATTCGTTCTGTATTTTTGGGCAAGATAAAGGAGGCGTTCGATAAAAATCCCGATATCGCCAACATCATGCTCGACCCGTACTTTGCCGAAAAACTTATCGCCGCACAGGAAGGCTGGCGCAACGTAGTAACACAGGCTGTAAACAACGGAATACCCGTACCTGCGTTCACATCGGCGTTATGTTATTTTGACGGCTACCGCTCGGAACGTCTGCCGGCAAATCTTCTGCAGGCACAGCGCGACTATTTCGGCGCACACACCTACGAGCGCGTAGACATGCCACGCGGACAATTTTTCCATACAAACTGGACTGGACGCGGTGGAAGTACTGTTTCGACGGAGTACGTTGTGTAGAAATTTGGCTATCTTTGCCGTGTGAATTTCAGGATAACAAATAGCGATAAGGAAAGCGCAGCCCGTTGTGGCGTCGTTTCAACCGCTCACGGCGAAGTAGAAACGCCTGTATTTATGCCTGTCGGTACGCAGGGTACTGTTAAGGCTATTAGCCAGCGCGACCTTGCCGATGACGCTCGCGCGCAAATCATACTCGGAAACACTTATCATCTGTTTCTTCGTCCCGGTCTTGATGTTTTGCGCGGCGCCGGAGGTTTGCACCGGTTTATTGGGTGGAAACGTCCGATATTGACTGATAGCGGCGGATTTCAGGTTTTTTCGCTTGCCGATATTCGCAAGCTGAAAGAGGATGGAACAGAGTTTCGTTCGCACATAGACGGAAGCAAACTTTTCTTTACTCCCGAAAACGTTGTTGATACACAACGCGTAATAGGCTCGGATATTATGATGGCGTTCGACGAATGTACGCCCTATCCTGCGGATTTTGCTTATGCAAAACAGTCGATGGAACGGACGCTTCGATGGTTAAAGCGGGGATTAAGGCGCTTCGATGAAACGTCGCCCGTATACGATTATTCGCAGGCATTTTTCCCGATAGTTCAGGGTAGCGTTTATCCCGAATTGCGTCGTCAATCGGCTGAAGAAACAGCTGCCGCCGACTGTCCGGGAAATGCTATCGGAGGCTTGGCTGTGGGCGAGCCGATAGAGCAAATGTATGAAATGATTCAAACAGTTAATGAAATTCTTCCGCGCGAAAAGCCGCGTTACCTGATGGGCGTAGGAACTCCCATCAACATATTAGAAGCGATTGCGCTGGGCGTTGACATGTTCGATTGCGTGATGCCTACGCGCAACGGACGAAATGGCACGATTTTCACCCGCGAAGGAAAAATCAATATCAAAAACGAAAAGTGGAAAAATGATTATTCGCCCATTGAAGAAGGCGGAGCATCATACGTAGACGAAATGTATTCAAAGGCTTACCTGCGACATCTGATAATATCGAAAGAAATTTTAGGCGTTCAGATTGCGAGCCTTCATAATATTGCATTTTATATGTGGCTTACGCGCGAAGCACAAAATAAAATAAAAGAAGGAACGTTTTTGTTATGGAAAAAGGAAATGATAAATAAATTGTCAAATCGCCCATGAAAGGATTAAGAACACTGAAAATCAGTATACTCGACAGGTATATCATAAAGAAATTCCTTGGAACTTTCTTTTTTACGATGCTGATGATTATCGTCATCACAGTAGTTTTTGATGTATCGGAAAAAATAGACAGTTTTATCGATAAGAAGGCGCCGCTAAATGCCATTGTATTTGATTATTATATGAACTTTGTTCCCTATTTTATATCTCTTTTCAGTTCGCTGTTTATCTTCATTTCAGTGATTTTTTTCTCGTCCAAGATGGCTTCTCAAAGCGAAATCATTGCTATTTTGAGTAGTGGCGTTAGTTTCAGGCGTTTTTTGTATCCATATTTTCTTGGAGCCTGTTTTCTTGCTGCATTTTCATTTTTCCTCAATGATTTTATAATGCCTTCGGCAAACTTGAAACGCCTCGAATTTGAAGACCGATATATCAGAAATCCCGTGGTTTTTCACGAGCGGAATGTACACAAGCAGATTGAACCGGGAGTATTCGTTTATTTCGAATCATTCAGCAACAATGCCGAAATAGCATACCGATTTTCGTTAGAAAGTTACAATGGCGACCGTTTAGAATCAAAATTGATGGCTGAAAGCGCATTATGGGACAAAGAGAAGGAAAAATGGACCCTCAGGACCTATCATATCAGGGATATAGACTCTTTAAGAGTTGAAACTCTACATACAGGCGCAAGCATCGATACAACAATCAATCTTCATCCCAGCGAATTTAAACGAAGAGCCGAAAATTTCGTTGAAACGATGAACATTGTAGATCTAAAAGCATATATTGAAGAATTGAGAATGCAGGGAGCCGATAATGTCAAACTCTTTCTGATAGAACTGCACAAACGTATAGCGCTTCCCTTTTCAACGTTTATTCTTACTCTAATCGGCGTGTCGCTTTCGACCCGAAAAGTACGCGGAGGAATAGGTATTCATTTAGCAATAGGTATAGCCATAATTTTTCTGTATATCCTTTTCATGCAGTTTTCAGCCGAATTTGCTACGAAAGGAAATCTGCCTCCGCTTATAGCAGCGTGGGTGCCAAATATTATTTTCGGCTTTGTAAGTGTATTTTTGTATAAGTTAGCGCCAAAGTAATTATTAACTATCTAATATCTAAATAATCTTGATTCGTATAAATATGAAATGTGTAGTTGTAACAAAACCCGGACATATTGAAATTCGGGAAGTTGATATACCAACGCCGGGCGCGTATCAGGCATTGGTTCGTCTTGAGGCGGCAGCGCTTTGTAACGCCACAGACAGCAAACTTTACGCAGGGCATTTTCCCGGTGTTAACGATTATCCGTTGGTTCTGGGACACGAAACGGTAGGTATAGTTGAAACCGTTGGCAGCAAGGTCAAAAACTTTAAACCGGGCAATCGTGTTGTAGGCGGTATGCTTGGCGCGTTCAGCGATCCGGGGCTTTATAGCGGATGGGGCGGCTTTAGCGAGTATGTATTAGTTCACGACCACGACGCTATGGTAGCCGATAATGTGGCAAACGCTGCGCACGGCTGGTTTGACGCCTGCGAAATACAGAACGTCGTACCCGAAGATATTCCGGCAGAAGAAGCGGTGATTGCCTGCACATGGCGTGAAGTGCTGGGAGCGTTCAAAGATTTTCGACTTGCGCCCGGAAAGAAAGTTATCGTCTTCGGCGCCGGTCCCGTAGGTTTGAGTTTCGTAAAACTCGGAAAACTGTTTGGATTAGGACAGATAGACATAGTAGACTTGTTGCCAAAAAAATTGGATTTAGCGCGTAAGATGGGCGCCGACAATGTTTATTCGCCACAAGAAGTACAGTCGGAGAGTTTTGTCTCTCGCGAAAGCCGTTCTTACGATGCCGTGATAGATGCCGTTGGTCTTGAATCTATTGTCAATGCGGGTTTGCCGTTGATAAAAATGGCGGGCGATATATGCGTTTATGGCGTTATGACCAAAAATCCGACATTAGATTTAACGCTTGCGCCTTATAATTTTGACCTGCATATACACCAATGGCCCACACGCAACGAAGAGCGGGCAGCCTTAACGGTTCTATCGGGCTGGATCAGGGAAGGAAAACTGAATGCCGACGAATTTGTGAGCCATCGTATGAAAATGGACAATATTACCGAAACATTCGAAGCTGTGAAACGGGGAGAGGTTATTAAAGCAATTTTGTCTTTTTCGGAATATAAAACTTTAAATAAAATTATAGATATGAATTTATTTGAATTTGGTTTCTCTAATGAATTAAGGAAACGGATAAAATTAGTGGCAGAAATATTTAATTACCCACATTTTCAATTTGAAATGAGTGTCAGTAGCGACAAAAAGTTACAAGACGCAATTATGAAACATGATATCAAGTTTTACCAAGATACTTTGGCACACTTGAAAACTTTACCTGACAAAATGGATAGAGTTTTCGAGCTTTCCAAGTTATATAAACCTATTCTTGGAAAAACAACAGAAGAACTACAGCGAATGCAACAATCAATGGAAAACAGGTGGTCAAGATAGTGATAAAGAAATATTTGAAAAAATCAGTGTATATCAGTGTCATCAGTGTGCTTGTGAATAATGCAGGCAAGTACACAATCTAATAACAAATAAAATAAATATTAAACAAAAATGGCTAAATATGAAGCTGCGCAGCAGCCAACGATGTACTTTATAGGCGTAACGACCGGAAAATCTTCAATTATGAAAGTATTTCCGGAATGGGCGGAAGCGCTGGGGCTCAAAAATACTGTGATAAAAGGTATTGATATTCCTATTCATGCCGACCGGCAGGAGTATGTAGACGTTGTAAAATTCATCAAGGAAGACCCGCTTTCGATGGGCGCCCTGGTAACTACCCATAAGATAGATCTTTACAATGCTGCCTCCCAGTATTTTGATTACTTGTGTCCTTATGCTAATATGTTTCAAGAACTTTCCTGCATATCCAAACGCGACGGCAAACTTTGCGGACATGCCAAAGACCCCATCTCCAGCGGTTTTGCGTTAGAGCAGTTCGTTCCTGCCAATTATTGGGCTGATAATCCGCAAGCAGGCGTGTTTATCATGGGAGCCGGAGGTAGCGCAATATCAATGTGTTCCTACTTGATGCGCGAAGAATTTAAAGGTAATTATCCGGCAAAAATATATGTAGCAAATCGTTCAGCGCCAAGGCTGAAGGAAATCGAAAAAATCAACGCGGTGTTAGACCCGTTTGGAATAGAATTTGCATATTTTTTGACGCCCGAACCCGGACAAAATGACGCTGTAAACGCAAAAATGCCGGAAGGTTCGCTTATCATCAATGCAACAGGATTAGGAAAAGACCGTCCGGGAAGTCCGCTGACCGACAATGCCAAATTCCCCATGAAAAGCCTCGTGTGGGAAATAAACTATCGCGGCGATTTGCGCTTCCTGCATCAAGCTGAAGAACAGCAAAAAGAACGAAATCTGATTGTTGAAGACGGATGGATGTATTTCATTTTCGGCTGGACGCAAGTAATGTCAGAAGTATTTGATATACAGATAGAAGGAGAATTGTTAGCTCAACTGAATAGTATTGCAACAAAATATACGCAAAGATAAACATTTAACTTTTAAACATTTAACAATATATCATGATTGGAAAAAGTTTTGATTGGGAAAAAGGGTTTACCATTGGTTTCGACCTGAATACGGGCATGTCTGATAAAAAAGAAACGACCAAACGGTATTTGAGCAACATGCGAGGTATGTTTGCCGACGATGAGGCATTGGAGAAAGAAATTGCCAAAGGCGACCGGGTGATTTATGAATTTCATGAAATGAATCCGCCGGAAGATTCAGGAAATCTTGCATTTGGAATAAGTATAGTTTATCCGGGCAAAATAGGCGACGAGTACTTCATGACAAAGGGGCATTTTCATACCGTTATTGATACAGCAGAGGTCTACTATACTTTGGATGGCGAAGGATTTATGCTTATTGAAAGTCCGGAAGGCGACTGGTCTGCACAGCCCTTAAAAGCGGGTGAAATGGTCTATGTGCCGAAGCGTTATGCACACAGAAGCATCAATACGGGCAACAAACCGTTAAGAACGTTTTTTGTTTTTCGCGGCGACGCCGGACACGACTATGGAACCATCGAAGCGAAAGGCTACCGTCAACTTGTTGTTGAAAAAAACGGAAAACCTGCTTTCGAGCCAAATCCGAAATGGAAAACCGGCAAGATAAAGATATTGGCAACGCCAACTTCGTTTCTGAAACCGGCTAATATACAGGCAAAAGAAAAGATTGAGGCTTTCGCCGACGAAGTAGTCTACAACATGACAGGAAAACCGCTTCAACCCGAGCAAATAATCGAAATGCTTGACGGAGTAGACGGTTACATTGCGGGCGTAGACAATATTACGGCAGAAGTGATTGAGCGCGCGCCGGCTTCGCTGAAAGTAATTTCACGCTATGGCGCCGGCGTAGACAGGGTCGATATAGCCGCCTGCACAAAACGGGGAATAAAAGTAACCAATACGCCGGGAACAAATTCAGTTGCCGTAGCCGAACTGGCATTTTCGCTGATGCTCAACGTTGCCCGCAACATACCACAACTGCATGAAACAGTGCAAAAAGGCGAATGGACGCGAAGCGAAGGAATCGAACTTCGAGGAAAAACGCTTGGTATAGTTGGTTTAGGCTCAATCGGAAAAAACATGGCAACCCGTGCAATAGCCTTCGGGATGAGCGTTCAGGCGTATGACCCTTTTTTCGATGAAGCATTTGCAGCGCAACATGGAATAAAAAAGGCAAATTTGGCGGAAGCGATACAAAAAAGCGATTTCATATCACTGCATGTACCGCTGACCGACCAAACCAAACACTTGATAGATACGGAAATGATTGCCGGAATGAAGGACGGCGCAATCATCATCAATACTGCGCGTGGCGGTATCATAGACGAGGCGGCAGCAGCGGAAGCGGTCAAATCGGGAAAGTTAGGCGGACTCGGTCTGGACGCCTTCGAACAGGAACCATTGACAGATTCTCCATTGAAAGGTCTTGCACGAGTGATATTCACGCCGCACACAGGCGCGCATACAGCAGAAGCTGTGGCGGGAATGGGCGCTATGGCTGTAGATAACTGTATTGACGTATTGAGCGGAAAAGATAATCCATATATATTAAACAAATAAAAATTGATTTTAAAAATGAAAAAAGAGAAAGTACTTGAATTGTTAAAAGCAAGCGGCGTGGTTGCCGTCATTCGCGGCGATAACGAAGAACAGGCTATGAAAATCGTAGAAAGCTGCATTAAAGCGGGGATTGTGGGTATAGAAATAACCTTCACCGTTCCGGGCGCGTTGAGCCTCATTGAAAAAGTGTCAAAACTATACAAACCTGAAGAGGTTTTGACAGGCGCCGGCACAGTATTAGACCCCGAAACGGCAAGAGCCGCAATATTAGCCGGAGCTAAATATGTGGTCAGTCCCTGTCTGAATGTTGAGACGGTAAAACTTTGTAACCGTTATCAGATTGCGTGTATGCCCGGCGCAATGACGATAAAGGAAGTTGTGGAATGTATGGAGGCAGGCGCTGATATTGTCAAAATATTTCCCGGAAACCTGTTTGGTCCTCAAATTATCAAATCGATATTGGGACCGCTACCCTATGCGCAACTGATGCCCACAGGTGGCGTCAATGCAGGGAATGCAGCCGAATGGATAAAAGCGGGCGCCGTTGCCGTAGGCGCAGGAAGCGACCTGACGGCAGGAGCCAAAACCGGCGATTACGAAAGTATCGTAAAAATCGGTAAAGAGATGGTCGAGGCTGTAGCACAAGCAAAGAAAAAATAAAAATAAGTATTTTTTTTAAAGTAAAAAATTTTGTTCAAGATGAAAATAAAAGTAATTATCCAATTAGTTGTAGCATTAACAATTGCTGCAAGTCTAATTTCGTGTGGAGGAAGTAGTTCGGGGCAGATGTTTTCTCCCGAATCGGCGGAACAATTTGAAGCCGAACTTAAGCGTCACTTTAAGGCAATAACCGATGTTCAATCTAACAGAGGGATTGAACGTAGCGAGCTATTGCGCAATGAAATCCGTGGCGAGTATCGTAATGATCCCGGTCGCGGCGAAATAGTCCGCGATCTGCGCAGACAAAGAAGAGAAGCGCATATCGCGTTGCGAACCGAGTTCCCCCTGTGCTACGACTGGTGGCTGCAGGACGGAGAAGAAATAGACTGGTTTGAAGGTACGTTTGAAAGTCATCTTGCATCGCGAATAGCAAAAGTTGCCGGTTTTTTAGGCAAAAACACAACCCCGTTGCCTAATACAATGGAACAATACATTGACCTGTGCAAAGAACGGCGCACCTTGCGTTTGGCTACATTCGTTGAGGATAAGCCTCAAATAGTATTTACCAAGTTTCGGGTTCTACGACCGTCGTTTTTCGCATACACCGAAGGACTGTCTGATGCGCGCGGCGAAAAGAATTTTTTTTCCGGCAGCCAACTTTCCATGCTTACCATGAACGGTATTTGGGCTGTTGAGGAAACGTTGCTTAACGACAGTTTGGGCGTTTTTCGAGACCCCGATGTCGATTTCGATGGGAAAAGAGTGTTGTTCGCATGGAAACAGTCGGAAAAAGAAGACGATTTTCATCTATATGAAATGGATATGAAAACACGCAAAGTGAGGCAAATAACTTTCGGGGTGGGATATGCCGATATTGAGCCTATATACATGCCCGATGGAAATATTCTGTTCAATTCTACACGTGTTGGCACGTCTGTTGACTGCTTTTGGACAGAAGTCAGTAATTTGTATATATGCGATAGAGACGGCAAATATATGCGACAGGTAGGCTTCGATCAGGTACATACCGTTGCGCCTGCAATGTTAGACGATGGACGTGTAGTTTTCACACGGTGGGACTACAACGACAGGTCGCAGTTGTATCCACATCCGCTTTTTCAGATGAATCCGGACGGTACAGGGCAAAGCGAATTTTATGGTATGAACAGTTGGTTTCCTACAACTATAACACATGCACGTCAGATTCCCGGTACGCGTAAGGTTATGGCAACTCTTACAGGACACCATGCGCCACAACATGGCAAACTTGGTATCGTGGATCCCGAAGCAGGACGCAACGAAAATGAAGGAGTAATGCTTGTTGCGCCAATGCGCAAACCAAATAACGACCGTATCGACTCATGGGGACAGTTCACCGATCAGTTCCAACATCCTTTCCCGCTTAACGAAACGGAATTTCTGATTTCGTATACGCCGTTAGGATATACCGTAGGACACCCGATGATGTTCGGCATTTACTGGATGGACGTCGATGGTAATCGCGAGTTGTTATATTCCGACCCCGATATTTCGTGCAATCAACCTCTTATGCTTGCCGCGAGACCAATGCCTTTCAAGCGAATATCCACGGTAGACTACACTAAAACAACCGGTACTTATTACATGCAGAATGTTTATGAAGGTCAGTTGATGGAGTCGGTACCTAAAGGTACTATAAAAAAATTGCGTGTTGTCGAATTAGAGTACCGTAGCGCCGGCGTGGGCGAGGTCAGAAACCATGGACCGGGAGGCGATGGGCATACTATGGCGCCCGTAGGTCTTGGTAATACCAGTTGGGACATAAAAAAGGTGCTTGGCGAAGTAGACGTCTATGAAGACGGGTCGGCTATGTTTGAAGTACCGGCGCGCGTGCCACTTTATTTTCAGGCATTAGACGACAACGGACATATGGTGCAAACTATGCGTAGCTGGTCTACCCTAATGCCGGGCGAAATGCAAAGTTGCGTAGGATGTCACGAACACAGAAACAGTGTTCCACGTGTTTCGAGCCAGCCGACGTCTATTGCTATGAGAAGGGGAACGCAGCAAATAAAACCTATTGACGATAAAGGATTGCGCGGTTTTAGTTTTATTCAGGAAGTGCAACCCATTCTTGATAAACATTGCATTAGTTGTCACAATGGAAGTAATAAAAACAGGATGAACCTTACCGGAGAACAAATTGGACATAGAAGGTCGAAACGCAACATTTCGTATGCCTATTTCCACCTTACCAACACTGTTCCTTATGATGCTACCCCTGAATATATTGCCCGAACCAATGAAATGACGGGCTTGGCTAATCCTGACCATCCGGAAGTCAACTGGATAAGCAACATGTCTGTTCCTTCCAAATTAGGACCATATACTGCCGGCGCCGCCACAAGCAATATCATTAGAAGGCTAAAAAATGGTCATGGCAGAACGGCAATAACTCCGCAGGAAATTAGTACCATAGCGTTATGGATAGACTTGGTGGTTCCGTATGTGGGCTGTTACCGCGAAGCAAACATATGGTCGCAAGAGGAAATTGATTTTTACGAATATCATGACGCTAAACGTAGAAAAGCACGGGAAGAAGAAGCCGAAGCGATAAAAGAGTATATCCTGTCAATGAAATAAATATAACTTTCAAAAAGAAAAAAGTTGTAGTACACAAATCGGAACTCAAAAATAAAACGCCCTGTTTTCAGGATGTTCGGAGGGAGTAATCGCAAAATGGGTTAAGGCACGACTGGCAATAATGATTTTATTCTACAAAACATAAAAAAAGGCTGCCAGATTGGGGACAGCCTTTTTGGGTTA